>Ga0315284_10001646_pt1 | contig 31957 bp, 25 predicted proteins | sample YL17G09_16_MG_FD_203696 | JGI IMG/M metagenome (GOLD analysis project Ga0315284, IMG submission 203696) | Sediment microbial communities from Yellowstone Lake, YNP, Wyoming, USA - YL17G09_16 | ecosystem: Environmental > Aquatic > Freshwater > Lake > Sediment | place: USA: Wyoming | collected... | reverse complement strand
GCGGAAACGTTCCCCGCCGGGCAGGAAACCTTTGAGTTCGAGCTTCCCGTTCCGGATCCGCATTTCTGGACGCTCGACGACCCGTTTCTCTACGAAGCCGATATAGCGCTCGACAGCGTCGACGAAACGCTCGACCACGTCTACACCTATTTTGGCATGCGCTCTATCGCAACAGCGAAACTTCCCGGCTCGGACAACCGGTATATTACCCTCAACAACAAGCCGGTCTACCTGAAAATGGCCCTCGATCAGTCGTATCATCCCGGGGGGTTCTATACGTTTCCGGACGACGACTTCATGCGCGGGGAGATCCTCCGGGCGAAAGGAATCGGTCTGAATGGCCTCAGAATACACATCAAGACCGAAATCCCGAGAAAACTCTACTGGGCCGACAGGCTCGGCCTCCTCATCCAGGCGGACATTCCCAGCATCGACGGGGAACCTGACGACGACGGCCGCAGGAACTGGGAATATACTGCCAGCCAGCAAATCATGAGGGATTTCAATCATCCTGCCATTTTCTCATGGGTGCTGTTCAACGAGACCTGGGGGCTCACAACGGTCAATGTCAACGGAATCGGTGTCTACCTCCCCAAAACGCGCGAATGGGTCGAATCACGGTATTACTGGGCGAAAAACCTCGACCCTACCCGCCTTGTCGAGGATAACTCCCCCTGCAACGAAGACCACGTTGTCACCGACATCAACAGCTGGCACCGGTATCTCCCCGCCCGCCAGTGGGCGTCCTATCTCGATCACGTTGTGGAGAACACCTACCCCGGCTCTGCCTGGAACTATGTCGGGGAGTACCGTCAGACCGACATTCCCATGATGAATTCCGAGTGCGGCGCGGTGTGGGGGTACATGTATGGCACCGGGGACATCGACATCTCCTACGAGTATCACATCATGATGAACGAGTTCAGGCGGCGCCCCAGGATAGCAGGATTCATTTTCACCGAGTTCCACGATGTCATCAACGAATGGAACGGGTATTACCGATATGACCGGGGTGACAAGGACTTCGGTCTCAACGATCTCTGCAAGGGCATGACGATCAACGATTTCCATTCGGATGTCTACCTGATCCCCGGCGACAGTTTCGATACAGTTGCCGCTCCCGGTGAGCAGCTTTCGTTCCCGCTTGCCGCCTCATTCATGACGGATGTCTCCACTGATGACATGATCGTGGAAACCCTCGTTCATGGCTGGAATACGTTCGGTGAAAACCGCGTCTATTCACGGGGGGCGTTCACATTCACTCCCCAGCCGTACACTGTCATGAATCCGGGCACGATAAAAATCAGGGCTCCCGACGAGGAATGCATCGCGGTACTCTCCACTACGCTTCTCGACCAGGAAGGGCACACTTTGCACCATAATTTTGTGCCGTTCCGTGTGATAGCCGCAAAACGGGGGAAGGTTATCGCGGTGACCGACACCGTTCGTGCCGCCCGGGAAGCGGAAAAAGATACACCTGCGACATCTGGTACAGGACCGTCACTCCCGGTGACCACAACACGCTTCATCCGCGTCGAAACACGGGGCGACACGACGACTGTCTTCCGCATTCAGCCGAAATATTTCACCGGGAGTTCCTGGTCGGTGAAACAGTCGGCGGCAATGGACAGCCTGAAAGTCTGGGGTACCGGCACCGGCCATTTCACCTATGAAATCCCCTGGCCGCGCGGCCTGAAAGCCTCACAAGTCAGGGGTATCGAGTTTATTGCGGAGCTCTCGGCGCGCCAGATTCAGGGAAAAGACATGGAGGGAGGTGTCGTCGTGCATCAGAGTATTTCAAATATCGGTTCCAAAGGCCTCGACCCGGGATACAGCCCCAATTCCTACCCGATGACCGACGGGCGAAAGCATCCATCGACTGTAAAAGTGTCCCTGAACGGCCTCGATGAACACCCGGTGACGCTCGCTGATGATCCTGCGGACCACCGTGGCCTCCTGTCGTGGATAGCCCAGCAGTCCGGTTCGCTCACCTGGCGCAATTCCGGGGCGACAATGAACTGGAGGCTCGACGAAGCGGGGTCGTACGGCTATCTTGTCAGGATCTCCTTCGGGCCGGAAGCGGTCGCACGGGCTGCGGAAGAGGGTGTGCTCAGGATACGGCTCGCTGTGGACGAAGCCTCTCAGGAATCCGGCGGGCTCGCAATATACGGGGAACAGTTCGGGCGGTATCCGCTCGACCCGACAGTGGTCATCATGCACCGATAATACTGATCCGGCAGCACATGAACAGGGGAGGAATGAGTGTCGTTACGTAACCGGTTAATCCCGGCAGGATATGCCGCAGTTCTGATTTTTCTCTGTTGTTCCGGTGTTGCCCGGGCAAAGGAGTTTCCTCGGCCGGTCGGTCAAGTCAACGATTTCGCAGGTCTCATGAGTCCCGCGGCGGCACAGAATCTCGAAACCACCCTCCGGGAGTTCCGGGCGAAACTGGGCCCTGAAATCGCCATCCTCACTATCGGCGACATGGGCGGTCTCGACGAGCAAACCTATGCGGTCGAACTCATGAAGGACTGGGGCATCGGTTCGAAGGAACGTAACGACGGCATCCTCCTCATGGTCGCCCTCAGGGAACGGCGGATGAAAATCGAGGTTGGCTACGGGCTCGAGCATGTCATCACCGACGCCCGCTCTGGGCAGATTCTTGACACCTATGTGGTGCCGAACGCGAAAGCGGGTAACTGGGATGCGGCGCTGACTCAGGGCGCGCTTGCAATTGCCTCCCTGATCGCCGAGGACAGCGGCCGTAAGCTCGACGAAGTGATCTCCGGACAGACACTCGCCGCAGTTCCCCGGAACGGAGAACGTTCCGGAGACGGGGTATCGTTGGTGCATATCATCGTACTGGCAATCATCATATTCTTTCTGGCCGGCACTCCGTTCGGTAGGGGGATGCTCCTCGGCATGTTTGTGAGTGGGATGCTCGGCGGCGGCAGACGCCGTTCCGGCGGTTATGGAAGCTTCGGCGGCGGGTTCGGAGGAGGCGGGGGTTTTTCGGGTTTCGGCGGCGGTTTTTCCGGGGGTGGAGGCGCCTCCCGCGGGTTCTGAAACCTTCGGGGAATACCGTAGAAACACTTCATTCTATTGGATTACATAATGTTCAGGCTGCTCGTTATTCTCGTCATAATGCACTCACTCATGTGCGGGCATGGTCTGACGGATGAAAAACATACCGGGATCATCGGCATAGGCACGTCAAAGCAGCTTTTCATTGACCGCCGGTTTGTCGAATCATCGCGCGGGATCACTTTTTCCATCCATCCGCCGGTCAAGGCCGGTCCGGTTGATCTGCCCGAACAGCCTACCGGCTATGTCTGCGTCCTTGAATACAACGGGACCTGCTACATGTATTACCTCACGGACGGAGGGTACGCTCTCGCGGTATCGAAGGATGGCATAACCTGGGAACGGCCTGGACACGGCATATCGCTTGTATTTCCCGCATGCAGGGAAGGTTCGGTGTTTCTCGACCCGAAAGACTCCGGGAGCTATCCGTTCAAGGCGATTTTCGACATCGAGAGTACCGAACGGTGGGATCTACCCTACCTCGACAAAACAAAGGAGCTGAACCGTACCCTGTACCTTTTCCGTTCCCATGACGGTATTGAATGGGAGATCGTTCCGGGAATCGCAGTGCCGTTCCTATGCGACAGCCAGAACCAGTGCCTGTATGACAGCCGCATCGACAAATATGTCGCCTATCTTCGAGGCTTTCCCGAACAGGAAGGCCTCCCTCACCGCTTTAAGCGGGTTGTCGTCCGCACGGAAATCGACAACCTCCTGGACATGCCGTGGCCATACCAGCATGATCAGGAACGGACACGTGAACCTCTCGGCGGTTACGGCTATATCTGGAACGAGATGGAGATCGTCCTCGCCGAGGACGAGAAAGACCCACCCGGAACGGACCTGTACAATCCGAACATCGTACAGTATCCCTTCGCAGCGGACGCGTACTTAGCCTTCCCGGCGCTGTTCCGAACATATGGCTACGGTCCCCGTGAGAGCCGAGCACAGAGCTTTGGCCGCGACCTGCGCGGTGAATTCGAGGGCGACGGCCTGTTCGAAGTCCAGCTTGCGGTAAGCCGTGACGGGCGGGCATTCACCCGTTTCCACAGGCCGTATCTCTCACCGGGATTGATAGAAGACCGTCACGGTGTCCGGGGGGAAACCGACTGCGGGCTCGTCATCATGGGCATCGGGATAATCAGGCGCGGTGATATGCTCTACCAGTATTACTACGGGACCAGACGCACACACATCTCCCGTGAGGTCGCCCTGGAAAACGGGATGACCGGCGAAGCGGTCATGAGGGCAGTCCAGCGTCTTGACGGTTTCGTGTCAGTGGATGCCGGAACGGAGGGCGGTGAGATTATAACACCGCTGGTTCGTTTCGGGGGGAACAGGCTTGAACTCAATGCCGACTGCGGCGGAACGGGCGAACTGCGGGTCGAACTCCTGAACGTCGAGGGTACGGCTGTCCCGGGATATGCGCTTGAAGACGCAGTTTCCATCGACCGGAACGGCACAGCCCAGGAGATCTGGTGGTCACAAGGCCCCGATGTGGGCAACCTGGCGGGCACACCGGTCAGGCTGAGGATAGTCATGCGTTCGGCCGCATTGTACGCATTCCGGTTCAATCGGAAATAGAAGTCTCTCCGGGTACCTCTTTTCATTCCAAATCCGGGTGGCCGGACAGGAAATGAGCATCTGAGAAAGTCATACTGAGCACTGCTCTCTACGGCGCGGTCTTCCCGGAACACGCCCCGTTCAGAAGCCCGATGATACAGCATGGAGGAAAGATGGAACACTTGTCAGAACGCCTGAAATCCACATCGGATATGTTTCTCGCCCAGGTCAGGGAAGCATTCGGTGAAAATCTCGTGACGGTTGTTCTCTATGGCGCGGCTGCCCGTGGCGAAAGCCCGGCGGGAAAGAAAATACCGTACATCAACTATCTTGTCGTGATTCAGGACAACTCACCGAGCGAGCTCGCCCGGTGTGCACGGTTCATGAACACATGGCGGAAACACCTGATTGTCACGCCCCTGTTTCTCCGAAACGGGTTCATAAGCCGATCCCTCGACACATTTCCGCTCGAGTTCATGGACATGCAGGCCGCGTACCATGTTCTTTACGGCGAGGATGTTCTCGCGGACATCGTTTTTTCACGGCGCCATGTCAGGAGCCAGTGTGAACGCGAACTCAAGGGCAAGCTTCTTCACCTGCGCGCCGAATACCTCACACTCAGGAAAGACAAGAAAGGCCTCATGGACCTGGCGTACCGCTCGCTCGCCACATTCAGACTCGTTTTCGCCGGCGCGCTTTACCTGAAAGAGATTGATATACCGAAAGAAACGGGGGCTCTTCTCGGCGCCCTCAACATGACCTTTGAGCTCGATGACCTGCTGTTCAAACGCCTCAGGGCTGTCGCCGGTGGGGAAGTTACTGTCAGTGAACGTGAAGCGGACAAGTTGTTCGACCTTTACGTGGAGGAACTCGATAAGCTTTCCCTTGCGATCGATGCGATGGCGCCCGAACTTTGATGCTGCCGGCAGACCGGAGCGGAGGCTTCGTTTTTAAGGGGGCTGTGAAAAAATACTTTTTTACCGCCCTCCTCAGGTCACACATAACTGATGTTTGACATGGTGAAGATACCAATTGACTGGAGGATTGTATGAAGAAAATCCTGATCATTCTTGCGGTTATTGTCGGTCTGCTCATCGTTACGGCTATAGGCGTTTACGGGTGGGTGAAAAACACCTACAATATCATGGTCACCATGGACGAGGAAATCAATGGTGCCTGGGCGCAGGTGGAAAACGTGCTTCAGCGCAGGTACGACCTCATCCCCAACCTCGTCGAAACGGTCAGGGGGTACGCCTCCCATGAAAACGAGGTGCTCACGAAGGTGACCGAAGCACGTGCCAGGATCGGCGGGGCAAACACACCCGCAGCCCGTATGGAAGCCGAAGGCGAATTGTCGAATGCACTTTCACGGCTCCTGATGGTCGTGGAAAACTACCCGCAGCTCAAGGCGAACACGAATTTCATCATGCTCCAGGACCAGCTCGAGGGAACCGAAAACCGCATCGCGGTAGAACGCGGCCGGTACAACAATGCGGTGATGCTGTTCAATCAGTACACTCGCCGGTTTCCTGCTTCGCTGCTTGCAGGAGTTTTCAATTTTGAACGGCGGGTATTCTTCGAGGCGCCTGAAGCGGCACAGACAGCCCCACAGGTCAAATTCAATTAACCATGATCTCAAACGACCCGCATTTCACCATACTATGTGCGCCGGGGCCCCGCCCGGGAACCCGGCTCACGACCCGGGCTATTTTCTTTTCTTAAACCGGATAGATGTACGGATTGATATTTTATTGACGATTTTTCTGTTTACAAATTTAACCCGAATTATTCATAATAAATAACTCGATTCCCGGTAAATTCATTATTATTTGGACATCCATGGCAATGAGACCCTCCTGCCCTTTGGGCATCCCCCCTTTTAGGGGAGAAACGGCAGAGTGGCTTTTTTGATTCCCCCTAAAAGGGGGGATACGGCAAAGCCGAGAGGGGTCAAATAAACTATCAAATCCATTTCTCGGTTCATGAATAATTCGGGTTAACTCCCTGACCGTAGCAGTTCGCTCCCTTTCATTCACTTTCACCAGCAGGATCCAAATACGTATCTCTATACGTATTCATCATTCATGTGTCAAAAGCCTCATCCCTTAAAAATAATTGAAAATAAAGCTTGACAAAAAAACGATTTTGTCCCATATATTGTATCATGATTTTGGAATGACACAATATATTGTCAACATGTTGTACAGGTTTTGTCAACATCTTTTCAACATTGTGTCGTTTCCTGTTCACTATCATGAGCCCGAATCAGTCACAGATGGAAGAATATTTTAAAAAATAAAAATTCGTCAAAAATGAAAAGATGATTGTTCCCATGATTTTATTGTTTGACCCCCCTCGGCTATGCCGTATCCCCCCTCATAAGGGGGAACTAAAGGGGGGTCTCTCCTGACAATAATGGAAAAATTTCCTTATTTTTTTAATATCCCCTGTTAAAAAAAGGCGTGCCGATGAAGTTAGAATTTTCTCTGCCATTTACCGAGATTCAAAAGCGTGATGGCTCAAAAGCTCCGTTCGATCCCTCCAAAATTCAGATTGCCGTTGCCAAGGCGGGCCGTGCGACAGGTGAATTCGATCAGTTCGAGGCGGAACTGCTGACCATGCAGGTCATCAAGGTACTCGCCTTCCGGCATCAAACAGGCATTCCCGAAATCGAGCATGTCCAGGATATTGTCGAGCATGTCCTCATTACCTCGAATTACGTGAAAACCGCCCGCGCGTATATCGTTTACCGTGAACAGCACAAACGGCTCAGGGAAGATAAAAAGACCTTCGTCGATGTCACGACATCGGTCAACGAATACCTCGACCGGCTCGACTGGCGCATCAACGCCAACGCCAACCAGGGGTATTCGCTCGGCGGGCTCATCCTGAACGTAGCAGGCAAAATGGTCGCCAATTACTGGCTCAACCATGTGTACAGCCCCGAAATCGGCGAGGCGCACCGTAATGCGGACATCCATATCCATGATCTCGATATGCTTTCCGGCTATTGTGCCGGCTGGTCGCTGCGGGCCCTCCTGACAGAAGGATTCAACGGCGTACCGGGAAAAGTCGAGGCGTCGCCCCCCAAACATCTCTCGAGCGCGGTCGGGCAGATGGTCAACTTTCTCGGAACCCTTCAGAACGAATGGGCGGGGGCGCAGGCTTTCAGTTCGTTCGACACGTATCTCGCACCGTTTATCCGCGTCGATAACCTCACGTATGACGATGTCCATCAGCATATCCAGGAATTCGTGTACAACCTGAATGTTCCCTCACGGTGGGGGACGCAGACACCGTTCACCAATGTCACCTTCGACTGGGTCTGCCCCGAGGACCTTCGGAGCCATAAACCGGTCATCGGCGGGAAAGAATCCGATTTCACCTACGGTGATCTCCAGATGGAAATGGACATGATCAACCGTGCTTTCATCGATGTCATGAGCAGGGGCGATGCAAAAGGACGTGTCTTTACCTTCCCGATTCCGACTTACAACATCACCAAAGATTTCCTCTGGAACCACCCCAACACAATCCCGCTGTTCGACATGACCGCAAAATACGGCATACCGTATTTCCAGAACTTCCTGAATTCCGACCTGGAGCCCAACATGGTGCGGTCGATGTGCTGCCGTCTTCAGATCGATCTCCGTGAACTGCTCAAGCGGGGGAATGGCCTTTTCGGGTCGGCGGAGATGACCGGGTCCATCGGGGTGGTGACGATCAACTGCGCCCGTATCGGTTACCTCACCAGAGGAGACAAGCGGGCGCTTTATGACCGTATCACCCAGCTTCTCAACCATGCAAAAACATCCCTGACCACAAAGAGAAAGGTGATCCAGAGGCTCATCGACGGCGGCCTGTTCCCGTACACCAAACGGTACCTGGGCACACTCAAAAACCATTTCTCGACCATCGGTGTCAACGGCATCAATGAATGCATCCGTAACTTCACCGACGACGCATACAACATTACCGATGAGCGGGGCCACCTGTTCGCCTGTGAAATCCTCGACTTCATACGGGAAAAGATCATCGGGTTCCAGGAAGAAACCGGAACGCTGTTCAACCTCGAAGCGACCCCCGCCGAAGGAACAACCTACCGTTTCGCCAAGGAGGACAAAAAACGCTACCCCGACATTCTTCAGGCGGGGACGAAAGATGCGCCGTATTACACCAATTCGACGCAGCTTCCGGTAAGTTTCTCCGACGACCCGTTCCTTTCACTCAGCATTCAGGAGGAATTACAGCGGAAGTACACGGGGGGGACGGTCTTTCACATGTACATGGGCGAACGTATCACAAGCGCCGAAACCTGCAAGAAAATCGTCAGGAAAACCCTCGAACGGTTCCGTATACCCTATCTGACAATCACACCGGTATTCTCCATCTGTCCCCGGCATGGATATATCAGGGGTGAGCACCCGTTCTGCCCGAAATGCGATGAAGAGTTGATAGCACGAAAATTCAATGAACTGGAAATTAGGACTGTGTCATAATAACGATTGAGGGGATCGCCTCGGGCGGTCACCCGGGAAAAAGGAGACGTGCCAATGGTACAAACAAATATGGGAAATCACTCGATCATGCTCACAGACGAAGAACGTCAGCCTTGTGAGATATGGACCCGTGTCATGGGGTATTACCGCCCTGTCAGCGAATTCAACATCGGAAAGAAAAGCGAACACGCCGAACGGTTCTTTTTCAAGGAATCCAAAACTGTCGAAGCGATAAGCGAATTCGAGACCAGTCATGTATCTCCTTGAAACCGATGTCCGGGATATTCCGATCGCCGGTATTCAGGGGATGACAACAATTGATTATCCCGGGCATGTCTCAGCGGTGTTTTTCACTGCAGGGTGTCCATGGCACTGCCGGTACTGCCATAACGGGCGGTTGAAAAACTGTTCCCCGGAAGATATAATTCCCCATGAGGACATTATGTCCTTTCTCACCAGCCGTTCCGGGTATCTGGACAGCATCGTCATCTCGGGCGGTGAACCCAGTCTCCATAAGACACTGCCCGGTCTGCTCGCCATGATCAGGACATTCGGGTATAAAACCGCCCTGCATACCAACGGCATGAATCCCGATATGATCAGAAAAATCATCACCCATGGCCTTGTCGACTACATCGCGCTCGACATCAAGGGACCTCCGCGGGCGTATGGCCGGATCACCCAAAACACAGACGCCTGTAAGGCGGTGTCGCACAGTATAAAACATATCCTCTCCTCGGGAATAGACTATGAATTCCGGACGACCTACCACCCGCTTGTGCTCTCCGAAGCGGATCTGGAGCGGACGATCGTCATCCTCGCCGGTCTGGGATGCAGGAAATATTTTATCCAGCGGTTCAGTAAGGACGGCGTCGTGGACGAGGAACTCACCGGGTGGGATGTGACTGAGATTCCCCGGGACATCGTCAGGCTGGGAGAAAAGCTGATACCGGAATTCGGAATCCGCTGAGGGTTTTTTCGTTGAATGTTTGAATAGAAGAGTCTCGTTGCGTCATGAGACTCTTTTTTTTCGGGTAACGGAAATTGGTATTGCACATGCCCACGAATATTTGTATACATTAAATTCATGAAATGTTCGGGACAGGGTATTCATGGCTGATTCGCGTCGTGCCTGATATAACGGAAATGGCCGTCTTATACTGTATAGAATGAAATGTTTTATGCGCCGGATGTGCTCATCATCAATGTATCGGATGCACTGTCCTGCCGTTAAAAACCGTTCCGCCATCAGCCGTCCGTGGTATTCGTTCATGCACGAAACGAGGTGAATCATGATAAAGATACTGTTCCTGTTTCTCTGTATCATGCCGGCTGTATGCATTCCGGTCTTCGGTGAAAGCGGTTACCAGAAAGATGTCATACCGACATCCGGGGGCGACCTGACCATCACCTTCATCGGCCACGGAACCATCATGTTCACATTCGGCGGAAAGGTGATTCATGTGGACCCCTGGACACGTCTTGCAGATTATTCGGGGCTCCCTGAGGCCGACATCATCCTTGTGACCCATGAGCATGGCGATCATTTCGACATGGAAGCGATCAAAAAAACCCGCACGGAGAAGACCACGGTCATTTACACCGAACGCTGCGCACAACAGATCGAAGAGCAGCCCGCCAACGCAATCGTCATGAACAACGGCGACACACGGACTGTGGAAGGCATCGCAATCGCCGCGGTTCAGGCATACAATATCCGGCACAAACGTGACTCCGGCGCCCCGTTCCACCCGAAGGGCGAGGGGAACGGTTATGTCCTCGCATTCGGCGACACGAAGGTATATGTGGCCGGTGATACGGAAAACATCCCCGAAATGGCGAAACTCGGGAAAATCGATATCGCCTTTCTTCCCATGAACCTGCCGTACACCATGACCCCGGAAATGGTCGCCGACGCAGTCCGGATGATCAAGCCGCGTATCCTGTATCCCTATCATTACGGCGACACCGACACCGGACGGATCGTCGAGCTTCTGAAAGGGAAGGAAACCGAAGTCAGGATACGGCCCATGCAGTAAACGTTGATGTAAACCGTCGTTTCCGGCAGCCGGCTATGAGACCGTGCCGGACACAAAGGGGAACGCGATGCAGCCGAAACATACGGGATTGTCACGACGTGAGTTTATCGCCGGTGCGGGAGGATGCCTGGCAATAGGCGCCGCTCACTGTATCGTTCCGGTAAAGAGCGCCCGCGGCGATACGGTGAAACGGCCGAATGTCGTCCTGATCATCACGGATGACCAGGGCTGGGGTGATCTCGGCTGTCACGGGAATCCGGACATTAGGACGCCCGTAATCGACCGTTTCGCCGGGGAAAGCACAGAATTCGTGCACTTTTATGTCCTGCCGGTGTGCGCCCCCACACGGGCAAGTCTCCTGACCGGACGGTACAATTTTCGCACCGGGGTCACCGGGACATACCTCGGGAGGTCCCTGCTTGCGCCCGACGAGGTCACAGTTGCGGAACTCTTCGCGGAGGCCGGTTACCGGACAGGTATTTTCGGCAAATGGCATCTCGGCGACTCTTATCCCATGAGACCCGGCGATCAGGGATTCCACGAGTCGCTCGTCCACCACGGTGCCGCCATCGGCCAGCCGTCCGGGCCGCCGGGGAACTCGTATTTCGACCCCGTGCTCATCGATAACGGCAGTGAACGTCGTTTCGGGGGATATGTGACCGACATCTTCACCGATGCCGCCGTTTCTTTCATCGAACGCGATATTACAAGCCCGTTTTTCGCCCTTATCGCCTACAACTCCCCGCATATCCCGCTGCAGGTTCCCGAAGAGTATGTCAAGCCTTACCGTGACTGCGGACTCACCGAAAGCACCGCCCGGTATTACGGGATGTGCACGAACGTCGACGAGAACGTGGGAAGAGTGCTCGAAGCGCTCCGGTCATCCGGCATCGAAAACGACACCGTGGTGATATTCATGACCGACAACGGGCCGCAGTTCACCTGGGACCAGACCGACCGCTTCACCGCGGGTCTCAGAGGCCGTAAGGCGACCATGTACGACGGCGGCATACGGGTACCTTTTTTTATCCGGTGGCCGGGAAGGTTCGGGGCGGGAGTCATGATCGACAGCATCGCGGCGCATATCGACGTTCTCCCGACCCTACTGGATGCCTGTTCCATCGCCATCCCCGGCACCCCCGGCCTGGACGGGAAGAGTCTCCTGCCCCTCCTCAGCGGCGGGAGAGAAGATTGGCCTGACCGGATGGTTTTCTTCCAGTGGAACGGCCCTGTCGAGCCGAAGCTGTATTCGCAGTTCGCTGTGCGCTCCCAGCGGTACAAGCTGGTTCAGCCCGCGAACAAGACGTACCATTCACGGGACGAGGTCATACCCGACCTCGAACTGTATGATATGGACAGCGATCCCGGGGAAACAAAAAATGTTGCCAGTGAGCATCCCGCACTCGTTATGGACATGCTTGGAGCCTATGAGGACTGGTTCCGGGATGTGTCCCTCACCCGCGGATACGGACCCGTGCGGATTTACATCGGATCACCGCACCAGAATCCTGTGACCCTGACCCGCCAGGACTGGCAGGGACCCGGTGCCGGTTGGAACGACGGGGACCTCGGGTACTGGGAAATACGGGTTGTCCGCAGCGGTTCCTATGTGGTCACACTCAGATTTCCGGAGACATCGGCTGCGGGGTACGCGCATGTGATGCTGGGAAACCGTCATATCACCGCAGTGGTGGAAAAGGCTGCGGTCTCATGCGGATTCGAACCGGTCGCCCTGGAGGCGGGCGATGGAAGGCTGCACGCATGGGTGACGATTGAGGGGAAAGCTTCGGGAGCACATTATGTGGACATCGCCAGTGGAGAGTGACAGGGGCTGGATACTGTTGCATGGTGAATGTTCACCGTGTGCGCCGGGGCACGGGGGTGTCATGGACCGGCGCATGTCACGATGTTTTATGCCTCATGGGGTGGGATAGAACCGCGATACAATGCTCAAGGTCATTTCCTCACCCTCGGCTTGGGTTTTCTTCCGAACTTCGTCTCATCCGCCTCGACAGGCCGGGCAAACGTTTTTTTAGGCTCGGGAGCTTTCATTTTAACCGGCTCGGGAGCTTTCATCTTAACCGGCTTGGAAGCGACGGGACCGATTGTGAACTCGTCGGTTACATCCACATTTCTCACTGTGCTGAAACAGTGGAACTCGTCGATCGTGATTTTGGAGTCGACGACCGGCTCGATATCGAGACTTGTACTCGAACGAAGCATGGCAAGTTTTTCTTCATCGCTTTCGATGAGGAAGCTGAAAACCGCCGGGTGGACGAATATCGTGTAGCTCTTCTCCTTCCCGAAAGCACTTGCGCGTTTGAGCCACCGCTCGATTTTCGACACCGTTGTTTCCCGTGCCTGGACCATGCCGATACCATCGCAGGTCGGACAGGCCTCCGCAAATGTATGGATAAGACTCGGCCTGACACGCTGCCGGGTCATTTCCATGAGTCCGAAATCACTAATCTGCGAGATGGCGACTCTCGAGCGGTCGTTTTTGAGCGCGTCAGCGAATATATCCTCGACTTTCTTCCGGTGACGCAGATCATTCATGTCGATGAAGTCGATGACGATGATCCCGCCGATGTCTCTGAGTCTGAGCTGACGTGCGATTTCAGTTGCGGCTTCTATGTTGGTCTCGAGAATGGTTTCTTCCTGGGTCGACCTGCCCAGAAACCGTCCGCTGTTGACATCGATCACAGTCAGTGCCTCGGTGTGGTCGAATACGAGGAATCCGCCCTTTTTCAGCCATGTTTTACGGGTGAATATATCGTCGATTTCCTTCTCGATATCGAAATGATCGAAAATCGGCTCCTTACCATCGTAGCGGACCAGATTTTTCAGCAGGTTCGGCGAAATCGATTTCAGATACACCCTTATTTCGTTATAGTGCTCTTCGGAATCGATGTATACATGTTCTACATCCTCGCTCAGAAGGTCACGGATGATTCCTGAGGTCATCCCCATTTCCTTATGAATCAGCGCCGGTGTCGGCATGGTTTCAGCCTTCTTCATCAATTCCTCATAAGCGGCGCGCAGATCGGTCATTTCCCCCGCGATTTCTTCTTCACCTTTTCCTTCCGCCACAGTACGGATAATCAGCCCGAACCCCTTCGGTTTGTATTTACGGGTGAGCTGCCGGAGGCGTTTGCGCTCGTTTCGCGATTCAATTTTCCGCGAGACCCCGATTTTTGAGCCTCCGGGCACAAGAACCAGAAACCGTCCCGCGAGGGAAATCTCGGAGGTGACACGAGCGCCTTTTGTCGAAATGGGTTCTTTGGTGATCTGCACGATGATTTCCTGATCTTTTTTCAGGATTGATTCGATTGGCGGATACTTTCTATCCCTGCCCTTCCCGAACCCTCCGCCCCGTCCTTTCAGATACTTCTGGCGTTCCTGCTTTTTTATCACGGGGCCGTGATTGACCTCCTCCTCCTCCTCCTCTTCCTCTTCCTTGTCTTCCAGGTCCTCATCGGCATCATCCGCATCGTACTGTGCAGCGAAATCAATCGATTCTCCGCTGACATCCGATGCATGTAAAAACGCGTTTTTTTCTAAGCCGATATCGACAAACGCCGCCTGAATTCCGGGAATGACAGCATTCACTTTTCCCTTGTAAATATCCCCGACCATTCTCTCGTTGTCGGGCCGTTCGAGCCATATTTCAACGAGTTTCGTATCCTCGAGTATGGCGATACGGGTCTCGTGCTTTCCGGCATTTATGATGATTTCACTTTTCAACTTCGTACTTCTCCTTATGGTGTCTGAGTAATTCAAGGGGGGGAATTCTTTCCCCGTCCAAGTCCGCATACTGCTCTGTCCGTGTCACATCAGCGGACTGATCATCGCCGAAAATCAGTGTCAGCACTTCGGCGGGCTTGACCGAGTTGTCTGTGTCAAGGCTGAGAATCATGGTAAATCCGCTTCTATCCCCGGCAATTCGTATGGAATCAATGCCAGGCCGTATATCCACGGATTTGGGACCCCTTTTTGTCGTACGCTCGAACGGAATGCTCGTCTGTCCGATCAGTACCCCGATCGCTCGTTCAATCCTGTTGTCGACAGCGCATTTTACCTCGTATTCCGCCCAGACGATAAGCTCGCTCAGCGAAATGGTTTTCTCCGGGATGGACGCAATATCCACGAGGAAAAATCCTTCGGGCCACCCTGTGCTGAGGGCCGATGCGATATCATGGTGCAGGGCGCCAAGGGAAAAATCGGCGTATTCAGCCCTGCTCTTCATGCCGAGGGGCAGCGGGGGACCGAAAGAAATTTTCGGGTGCGGGTGAAATCCCTGGGAATAGGCGACAGGTATCCCGGAACGCCGCAGGGTCCGGTCGAAAATTCTGATCAGGTCGAGCTGACTGGTGTAACGCGCCAGCCCGTCCTTGCCGAACTTGATACGCACACGTGATTTGAACGGGGGCGTTGCGATGGTCGGGACAGAGACCGCACGTGGCTTCCGTCCGAACCGTGCCTTCGTTTCGGCAGATGTGTGTGAGTCAAGGCCGGCCGCGGAGTCGCTGTCCTGGTTGCGTTTCACAGCGGCACAAAACGGGACGTACGGTCCGCAGGCCTGGCATGCTTCCGAACAGTCGCCCGTATGCTCGCCCCGGAAAGCTTTTTCCCGCTCGGAACGGAGAAACGCCTCATCGACCCCGTAATCAAGATGACTCCATGGCAGCGGTGCTCCCGCTTCAAGTCTTCCTCCGCCGCTCTCAAGGGATATGCCGGCTTTTTCCAGCGCCGCCCGCCATACATCGTCCTTGAAATGTTCCGACCAGCCGTCCAGCCTGCTGCCGTGTTTCCATGCATTCTCTATAACACGGTTTATCTCGCGGCCTCCCCTGCCAAGGATGTTTTCCAGCATCGAGACGGACAGATCCGGCATTTTCAGATGAACAGACCGTGACCGGAGGTTGGCGCGAATCAGACCGATTTTACCGTTGAGAACAGCGTGCGGCTCCATGCCCTCCCACTGAAAAGGCGTATGCGGTTTCGGGACAAACGGCGAAACGGTCACATTGATCTGCCGCCCCTTGTACTGTTTCAGCATACGTCCGATCCGGTTCAGGAGATTCGCTATCCCGATCACATCCCCGTCCGTCTCGGTCGGAAGCCCGATCATGAAATAGAGCTTGAAACCGCCCCAGCCCCCGGAAAGTGCGGTTTTAACTGTTTCGAGCAACTGGTCTTCGGTGAGGTTTTTGTTGATGACGTCCCGGAGCCGTTGCGACCCCGCCTCCACTGCGAAAGTCAGACCGGATTTCCTTCCACCCGCGACCGCTTCAGCCATCGCGAGGGAAAAATTGTCCGCCCTGAGGCTCGACAGCGAAATGGAGACCGCTTTGTCACCAAGTTCCTCCCCGATACGCCTGACAACCGTGTCCAGCCCATGATAATCCGAGGTTGAGAGACTCACCAGGCTCACATCCTCCCAGCCGGTCGTTCTGATGCCGTTGACAACCTGCCTGACGATATCTTCCACCGGTCGGACGCGCTTCGGGCGGTAGATCATCCCCGCCCCGCAGAAACGGCACCCCCGTGAGCAGCCCCGCATGATCTCGACCGCCAGCCTGTCGTGCACCACTTCACAGAGCGGAACGAGCGGCCGGTCGGGGTAATATTCCGGTTTGAGACGCTCGACAAACCGTGCCCGGACAGGGAACGCCGCACGGTCCGTCAGGCGCTCCATGCCCGCAAAGGTTCCACCGGGCCCATATATGGGTCGATACAGTGCAGGCACATAAACTCCCCCTATTCCCGCAAGCTCGAGGAGGGTGTCATGACGGGAACGACCCTCAATTTTCGATCGCTCAATCACATCGAGCATCTCCGGAAACGCTTCTTCACCGTCACCGAGCAGAAACCCATCGAAATACACCGCCACCGGTTCCGGATTTGCGCAATTCGTGCCGCCGCCGAGAACGATCGGATCGGCTTCACCCCGGTCAACAGCTCTGAGAGGTATCCCGGCAAGATCGAGCATGTTGAGAATTGTCGTATAGTGAAGTTCGTACTGGAGGGTGAATCCGACGACATCGAAGCACGATACAGGAAGAAACGACTCGAGGGACCACAGGGGAATCCTCTCCGCGCGCATGAGTTCTTCCATATCGTTCCAGGGTGCGAATGTGCGCTCGCACAGGGTCCCGTCCCTGTGGTTCAGGATATGATACAGGATGTAGAAACCCATGTAGGACTGCCCGATATCGTAAATGTCCGGGAAAGCGAGGCATACCGATATGTTCTGCTTTTCCGGATCCTTTCTGATAACGTTGAGTTCGCCGCCGACATACCGTGCAGGTTTCATCACACGGGAGAGAAGATGTTCGACGTGTGGTTTGACAGTGTTACGTTTTTGCATCTATAGTACGGTGTTCCCTTTCACACGATGCAACGACAATCATCTCATTTATTTCCAATATAGTAATTTAATATACATTATACGGGGAATTTATACAAGAGTATTCGCTTACCGGCCATCCCCATTTTTATACCCGATACTACGACAGGATTTTTACCCGGATAATTCATGAATTATAGTGAGTTCATACGGAACTTTATGATTGCGAATTGCGGATTATGGAGCGAAATATTCTTTAAAAGCCTTTTAATACAGCCGATGGGTCACCAGTACAGAACAATCACATCATCAAGCTCTGTCCGCATCGAATCCAGCACATTAATGGTCAGCTTCCTGCCCTCATAGGAGTAACTCAGACCGTCCTTCGTCCGCAGATACTGGACTTTCCGGGGTTTCTCCACATCGGTCAGCACCACAGTGCCGTCCTGGCCGTGAAGCACATGGAGGTACCAGACACCATCGCGGATTGTGATGGGTACTGTGCTGAACTGCTTCCAGTCCCTCATCGCGCCGGCACCTATCAGCGATTCACCGCTGTGCGCCATCCACCCTGCAAGCTCGTGCGTCCGCTCATAGAATTCGGGTCTCATGGTGCCGTCCGGAGCAGGGCCGATATTCAACAGCAGGTTCCCTCCCCATGCGCGGACAGTGACCAGCCTCTCCAGTACCCAGCTGTTTGGCTGCACCGGCGTATCGGGGGAATAGCCCCAGTGCCCGCTCCAGGAGATGCAGTTCTCCCACCAGCCCTCCGGCGCCTTACCCGGCATGTCCCATTCGGGGGTACTGTAATCTCCGGCATCTTCCCATCGGTCGTTGATGACAATGTGCGGCTGAAGAATGCGCACCCAGGCGAGAGTTTTCTCGGTGTGAATGTCGTGAATTCCCTGCCATCCCATACCATCGAACCAGAGGAGGTCGATTTTCCCGTAACGGGTGAGAAGCTCGCTCAACTGTCCCACCGTATAGCGGTAAAAAGCCTCGAATTCACGTCTGTTGCCCTCTATGTCACGTCCCGGCGGATGGATGTACGGTACATTATACTCCAGGCTGACAGGATATCCCGGATATCCCCAGTCACGCGGGGAGAAATAGAACCCGACCTTGAGTCCGTACTTCCTGCAGGCATCCACATAAGGTCTGAGCAGGTCACGGCCGTCCATGTACTGTTTCGTGCTCATCCTGCCGTACTCGCTCGGCCAGAGGGCGTAGCCGTCATGATGCTTCGCAGTGATAACCACATAGGTGAACCCGGCCTTCGCCGCCGCCTCCATCCATTTGTCGGGATCGTACTGCTGCGGATTGAATTCCTTGAGGAGCCGGTAATATCCCTTCCCGTGGTATTCCGTCTTGTCTGTGCCATAGGGATAATTCCGTATCATCGACCATGACGGCTGTATACCGGCGACACTGTGGATACCCCAGTGCATGAAAAGACCGAACCCCGCCCCGGGAAACCACTGGGCGTTGTGATGGGTCGTCCGCTCGAACGGTACCGCCTCGACCGTCTCCAGCTTTGCGAGCGCCTTGTCCGCCATGATCTTGAGGGCGTCGACCTCTCTATCCTGTGCATGCGCCCGCGGAACCGTCAAAACCAGGAGCGCGTATATAAGGATTATTCCATAACGTTTCATAAAACCTCCCTGACAGCCACGGAGCGGTCGTTTTCCGGATGTAAGTACAGGGTAATTCTGAATGTAAAAATATAACGAGAAAAGGGTTGACGTACAAGAGCATTAATGGAAAATCATTGATGACGGTAGGTCTGATCGGTTCCCGGGAAGTATGTCAGCCGCGAAAGTCCGGTTCATCGTCCGGTACACGACAACAATGTCACAGAATGAAGTGCGCATCGGAGGTGTCAGCTGATCACATGGATAATTCGGACCTCACATGACCGGGTTTCCCCGTATACCGCTTGCAGGGTGACAACAGGATCAGACATGGCGGATTCGTGTCAGGTTTTTTTTCACCAACTCCATGAACCGCTCAAACAGATAATCCGAATCATGAGGTCCCGGAGAGGATTCCGGGTGGTACTGGACGCTGAACACCTTCAGTTTTTTAGACTCCAGCCCCTCGACCGTATTATCGTTCAGGTTGATGTGGGTGATGATATTCCCGTCGTCCGGCATGGAATCCGGGGCGACCGCGAACCCGTGGTTCTGGCATGAAATCTCGACCTTCGTGGTGGTCGTGTCCATGACCGGCTGATTGGCGCCGCGATGGCCGAACTTGAGCTTGTAGGTCTGTCCCCCGAGGGCGAGCCCGATGAGCTGGTGCCCGAGGCATATACCGAACATCGGTTTTTTTCCCAGAAGGTCACGGATGGTCTTTATTGCGTATGTCACCGCATCGGGGTCGCCGGGCCCGTTCGACAGGAAGATTCCGGCCGGGTCGAGTGCGAGCACCTCCCCGGCAGGGGTCGTTGCAGGCAGCACCGCCACCCTGCATCCCCGCCCGATCAATTTCCGGATGATATTGTACTTGATACCGAAATCGAACGCGGCGATCAGGGGCAGCGGCGAACGGTCGAACTCCTCACGGGGAACCCGCCTGAAGGAGGCGTGATACGCCTTGATGTCACGGATTTTTGCACGCAGGTCTGCGCTTTCAGGTGTTTCGAGCACATAATAGGGCTCCGCGCAGGTCACTTCACTCGCCAGGTCGGCGCCCACCATCATCGGGGCTGCGTTCGCCTTGTCGACGAGCGACACCGGGTCAAAATCAACGGTGCTGATCACTCCCCGCATGGCGCCCTTTTCACGGATCGTCCTGACAAGCTCGCGGGTGTCGATGCCCTCGATACCGATGATCCCGTACCGTGACAGAAACTCATGGAGCGTCCCGGTCATGCGGAAATTCGATGGAGCGTGACAGTATTCCTTCACAACGAATCCCGCCACATAAGGACGGTCCGACTCGAAGTCCTCGGGATTGACACCGTAGTTTCCGATGAGCGGATAGGTCATGGTGACGATCTGACGGTGGTAGGATGGATCGGTGAGAACTTCCTGATAGCCCGACATGGACGTGTTGAACACGACCTCGCCGACATTCTCCCCTTCCGCGCCGAAATTGAGGCCTTCGAAAATCTTCCCGTTCTCGAGGGCGAGCATGGCTTTCTTCCTGGTCTGTATCATCATGATTCCCGGTTGTTAACATATAACACACCGCCGACAACCGTTGCCGTAACCCTTCCCGGAAGCTCCCATCCAGAAAACGGGGTGTTTTTCGATTTCGATTTCATGAGCCCGGGAACAACTGTCCACGCAGCATCCGGATCGTAGATGGTCACATCGCCGATACCGCCGGGATTCAGGGTGCCTCCACCGACACGGAGAATGCGCGATGGGTTGTACGACATTGTTCTCACAACGTCCGCCCAGGTCAGAATCCCCGTGGCGACGAGCTCGCGGTGGACCACCCCGAGCGCCGTTTCCAGCCCGGTGACACCGAACGCGGCGTATATGAATTCGAGTTCCTTCTGCTCGATATAATGGGGCGCATGGTCTGTCGCGATGGCATCGATGGTGCCGTCCGTAAGGCCCTCACGAAGCGCTCTGATATCCTGTGTAGTCCGCAGCGGGGGGTTCATTTTGAACCGTGTGTCATAGGTTGCGACACAGTCCTCGGTGAGCACGAGATGATGGGGGGTCACATCACAGGTCACCCTGACACCCCGCTTTTTCGCCTCACGGATGAGCGAAACTGTCCCCGCGGTCGATATATGGGTGATATGTATCCCCGTCCCCGTATACCCGGCGATGGCGATATCACGCTGGACCAGAGTTTCCTCGGCGATGGCGGGCATACCCCTGAGCCCCAGTTCCGCGGACAGCGCGCCCTCGTTCATCTGACCATCGCAGTCGAGGTCGGCATCCTCTTCATGGGCGATGACCGGGCGTCCGAGCATGTCAGCATACCGGAGCGCGTTTCGCATCACCGCGGCATTGGCTACCGACACCCCGTCGTCTGAAAACCCGACTGCACCCGCTTCCGCCATTTCATTCATTTCAACGATCAGTCCGCCCTCACGGTTCCGGGTGATAGCGCCGACCGGATAGACCCGCGCCATCGCGCCGTACGCCCGTCCGAGAATGAATCTGACCCTGCCTGCGTCATCGGTCGGCGGACTGGTGTTCGGCATCGCACACACCGCGGTGAACCCGCCGCCTGAGGCCGCTTCGCACCCGGAGTGGATGGTCTCCGCCTCTTCGTACCCCGGCTCACGGAGATGAGTGTGCATATCTATGAGGCCGGGGAAAACGAGCATCCCCGCGGCGTTGAAAACCTCTGCACGTCCTGCGCGGAGACCGGCTCCGACCGCTTTCACCCTGCCATCGGAGATGAGGATGTCCTGCACGCTGTCGAGACCCTGAGAAGGGTCGATGACATGTCCGCCCTGTATCAGGAGATCTTTCAGGCTCATTGTTCGCTCCTTCCGCTGAGCAGGTACAGAACCGCCATCCTCACCGCTTCACCGTTCGTCACCTGCTCGAGAATCAGGCTCCGGTCCGAATCGGCCACCTCGTAATCGAGTTCGATCCCGCGGTTTATCGGTCCGGGATGCATGATAACCGCCTCCGGGCTCATGCGTTTCACACGGTCCTTCGTCAGCCCGTACATGGCAGTATACTCCCTCGCCGAGGGAATAAGCCCGGCGGGTTGGCGTTCCTTCTGTATCCTGAGCATATAAATCACATCGTACTCTGCAATGACCCTGTCGAAATCATGGTGCACGGTCACATCGAATCCGCGCATGTCGAGCGGCATCAAGGTCGACGGACCGCACACATCAACCCGCACTCCCATGGTTGTGAGCCCCCAGATCTCCGAGCGGGCAACCCGTGAATGAAGGATGTCTCCGACAATCAGCACCCTGAGCCCTTCGAAGGTTCCGAAATGACGGCGCATGGTCATCATGTCCAGAAGCGCCTGGGTCGGGTGTTCGTGCTCGCCGTCACCGGCGTTGATGATCCGGCAGCCGGTGTGAGCGGCGAGAAACCGCGGCGTTCCAGGGGAACGGTGTCGGACGACAATCAGGTCGATCTTCATCGCCTCGATATTGCGGACAGTATCCCTGAGGGACTCGCCTTTCGACACACTCGAGGAACTTTTCGAAAACGACACGACTTCTGCACTCAGCCGTCGTTCGGCGAGCTCAAAAGAAATCCGTGTTCTCGTCGAATCCTCATAGAAAAGATTGAGCACCGCAACACCCTTGAGTGTCGGCACAATCCGTATGGGCCTGTCGAGAACCTCACGAAACGAAACGGCCGTGTCGAGAATCGTGTCGATATCCTCCCGTGAAACCCCCTTTAGTCCGAACAGATGGGTTATTTCAAGCGGCATCAGTCATCTCCTCCACCTGTAAGGGTCACAAGCGTCACCTCGTCAATTCCGTCCTCTGCAATTTCCTTCATGCGGACACGGATCTCCTGATTGAACTGGGTCTTGATGGTCTCGCCCACAAAATCGGGGCAGAGAGGAAGCTCACGGTGCCCACGGTCGATGAGGACGGCAAGCTGCACGAGTCGGGGTCTGCCGAAATCCATGATTGCATCGAGCGCTGCGCGGACAGTCCTCCCGGTATACAGCACATCGTCGACAAGCACCGCATTGGTGCAGTCCACATCGAACGGAATGGATGTGATCCGCACCTCGGGCTGTTTCATGGCAACCCTGAAATCGTCGCGATACATGGTGATGTCGAGAATACCGATCGGTACCGATACTCCTTCAATGTCCCCGATAAACCGGGCGATTCGCTGCGCGATATACACACCGCGTGTCTGGAGTCCGATGATGGAGAGATTGGCGGGGCCATTATTACGGGCCAGGATCTCGTGCGTGATTTTCAGGAGCAACCGGTTGATACCCACTGCATCGATGATCCTGATCTCACTTTGAATCGTCACGCATACCCTCCCTTCACTCGAAAAAAAACCCTCACCGAAAAAAGTGAGAGTTTATTAAAACAGGTGAAATCACCCCACATGATCCGCAGGTGATTCATATAGCCATAGATACAGTGTATTCCCTGTGTCACGTCCGTAAGCAGACCTCCGGATAATCGTCGGATGACATGTGGTATATTACAAAATATAAGGAATATTTCGCACCCAGTCAACAGTTCAAATCGGTTCCTGGCCATCCCCCGTTTTTTTCAGATCATCTCCTGCAAGACATGGTCTTACATTTTATAGACAGGATTTACAAGATTTACATGATATATTATGGAGTATTTTCAATCTTGTTAATCCTGCCAATCCTGTTAATCCTGTCGTATTTTTTTTCAATTCATTTTTTAAGCATATCGTAAGACTTCGATTTCATAAAGACAAACAAAATTTCCTCTAAACTCCATTTCCTGCTTATTACAATGATGAAAAATATTTGATTCATGATAGAAATCTATATATTTCTCTTATAGTGCAGCACATACTGACGAAACGTATACGGCAATGTATTAAGAGGAAAGGAGTTTTCATGAGTGGTTTATCTGACCAGGCGTCGCAGAATCTTGAACGAGTCCGCGAGAAAAAACCCCTGATCCACAATATCACCAATTTTGTCGTCATGAACTTTACGGCTAATGTGCTTCTGGCGATGGGCGCATCACCCGTCATGGCGCATGCCCACAATGAAGTGGAGGAGATGGTTTCGCTTGCGGGTGCTCTCGTTTTGAATATCGGGACGCTGACCGACGAATGGGTTCGTTCCATGATAACGGCGGGCAGAAAGGCTTCGGAACGTGGTATCCCGGTCATACTCGACCCGGTCGGAGCGGGGGCGACCCGTCTCAGAACCGAGTCTGCGAAAAAGATTATCGGTGAGACCCGTATCAGTGTGATACGGGGAAACGCTTCGGAGATTCTCTCTCTGGTTGGGGATAAGTCCTCCACGAAAGGTGTGGATTCGATTCATGCGGTCGAAGAAGTCACCGAAACGGCATCGAAACTCGCACAGGACCTGAGCACAACGATTGCCATTACCGGCCCGGTAGATTTCATTACCGATGGTGAGAGGAGTTTTCGTGTGTACAATGGTCACCCCCTGATGGGATATGTCACCGGGACCGGGTGCGCCGCCACCGTTGCAATCGGCGCATTTCTTGCGGTCGACAGGTGCCCGGCAACCGCCGCCGCAACCGCGCTCGCCTATTTCGGGCTTGCCGGAGAAGAAGCCGCACGAACCGCTTCAGGACCCGGCAGCTTTATGACCGCCATGCTCGATGCACTGTATACCATTACCCCGGAAATGCTGAAAAACAAATCCAGGATCGATGTACTTCCATGAAAAAAATTGACTATTCACTGTATCTTGTGACCGACAGAAGCCTGTCCCGTGGAAGGGATACGATGCAGATCGTGCAGGCGGCAGTGCGCGGCGGGGTGACCTGTGTGCAGCTCCGGGAAAAGTCCTGCTCAACCCGTGACTTCATCGAGGAAGCCCGGAGCATCAGCGACTTCCTGAAAGAACATCATGTGCCGCTCATCATCAACGACCGTATCGATGTGGCGATGGCGGTCGGAGCAGAAGGCGTTCATCTCGGTCAGACCGACATGCCGCTCGAGACTGCCAGAACCATTTTGAAGAAGGATATGATAATCGGGATATCCGCGGAATCAGTCGAGGACGCTGTCGAAGCGGAAAAAGGCGGGGCGGATTACATCAGCGTCAGCCCGGTCTTTTCAACATCGACGAAAACCGATACCGCACCTCCGCTCGGGCTGGAAGGTATCAGTACGATACGGCGGCATGTGCGTATTCCGGTTGTGGGTATCGGCGGCATTAACAAGGAGAACTGCGCGCAGGTTATTCGCCATGGGGCGGATGGTGTCGCGGTCGTATCGGCAATTGTCTCATCGGCGGATCCGGAAAAGGAAGCCCGTGAATTACTCGAAATTATCCGGCGGGCACAACGTCATAAGCTTTGAAAAAAGTGGGGAAATCCTTTGTGCTGTCAACAGGAACCCAGACCAGTATTGACACTGATAGTGTACCGCTAACAATAGGAGAACTGTATTTGCCCGTACGACTGTATGTACTTATCGCTGGTATATGTTTGTGCGTTCTCTGTACAGGCTGCTCTACTGTCCGTCACGATGACCGCTTTTTCGGACGTGACAAACTGTATCATTTCACTATTGCAGGAGCCATCGGAGCCGGAACGACAGTATCCGCGGACTGCAGGGGCACATCCCGTGCCGATGCGCCGATTATTGGTACTTCGGTAGCGCTTGGATTCGGGGCGGGTAAAGAGTTATACGATCTGAAAATCAAAAAGACGTTCTGGAGCTGGAAGGATATGTTATGGGATCTAATCGGGGGTCTGGCGGGCAGTTATGTTGTGCATGAGCTTACTGAAACTTATGAATAATCCTTGCTATACTCGATAAGAACAAAACAGCTCAAGTCTCATCGATACACACTTTCCTGGAGGGAGTCATGTTATTGGGTGGAAGGAAGGGAATCCTACGACGTGATTTTATTCATTTAACAGCCGGTGCGGCTTTTTTAGCCGGTATCCGGCCTGTTTTTTCCCAGAAGTCTTCCGGGATACGCGAAGACGCCCGGACATGGTTCAGAACCATAAACCGGCAGTTGATCCTCGAAACGCACTTCGGTAACTACCGCGACATCTTTAAAAATTTCGATGCGGAAGCCGCCGCGCAGATGTACGATGAAGCGGGAGTGGATCTCCTCTGTTATTTCGGGAAATGTCAGGACGGGTATTCGTACTATCCGACAAAGATCGGAGTTGAACATCCCGGGCTCACCAGGGATTTTACCGGTGAACTGACCGGAGCGCTGAAAAAAAGAGGCATCAGATGCATGGTGTACTTCTTTCCCGCCATGGAGCGCATACTCAAGAGAACATATCCCGGCTGGATGTATCAGAGCGATCCGGCACGAACAGCACCGGAAGAAAAGTCCATCGGCGACGTTGCCATGATGTGCTTCCAATCACCGTATATGGACAGGATCGGAATTCCCCAGATGAAAGAATGCCTTTCCATGTATGATCTTGACGGTGTGTTTGTTGATATTGTCCTCCAGCAGTATCTTTCACAGAACTGTTACTGCACATTTTGCAGGGAACTTTTCAGCCGGGAAATGGGGGGGGATATTCCCACGGATAAAAACGATCCCGGGGCTTTCCGGTACCGTAAATGGTCAAACAGGCTTCTGGACGCCTTCATGGAAAAAATATATCGTTCTCTGACTGATTCAGACCCTGGAACCGCGGTCATCATCAATTACGCCTGGATGTCACGGTATCCGGTCACTCCGCCTGATTATGTTCCTCATGTCACCTGGGATACTCCGACACCGGCACATGGTCTTTTCTCCCTGGATTTTTCCTTCGAATCACGTTATCTGTCCACACTGCCGCTGCCATCCTGGAGCTGCATGAACATCCGCATGAACAACTGGACGGACTACTCCCTCCGTGAACCCGAGGCATTCCTGCAAGAAAGTGCAATTCCGCTTGGCTCCTGCGGCACCCTGTATCAATCAGATGTCCTGTACCCGTCGGGAAATCCCGATCCTGCCGTCATGGAGGCAATCGGCATGGTCAACAGGCGGATCGTTGAGCTCGACCCTTATGTCAGGGATGCGAAGCCTGTCAGGGATACCGCCATTCTTCATTCAGCAGACTCGCTATGGTCAAAGGAACCGTTAACACCGACCTCAACCTGGCAGGCCGGTCCCGCATATCACTCCGCGTGCGGGGCTCACAAGGCGCTCATCGAAGGGCATGTCCAGACGGCGATTCTCAATAGCGGGGTGCTCGTTGATACCCTGCATGAATACAGAGCCCTCGTTCTCGCCGATCAACGTATCCTGAGCGACCGTGAGTGTGAGGCGATCCGACGGTTTGTCAGGCAGGGCGGGGCTCTGTTAGCGACCTGTGAGACAGGTACCCGCGACACGAACAACATGCCGCTCACAACATTCGCTCTTTCCGATGTTCTCGGTGTTGAATATATCGATACCTCCGATACAGCCAACTGTTACCTGCGAATGAAGTTAAAGGATATACGATTAGGTATCCCTGCAATGGATATTCAGATTGGAAGCGCATATGCGCGGGTGAGACCGACAACAGCGACCACCCTTCTCGAGCTTGTACCGCCGTACGAGGGTTTAACGACGGGCACGCCGCCGCCCGCCGAGTCGCCCGAGGGACCCGGTGTGACCATCAACTCTTACGGCAAAGGAAAGGCTCTTTACTGTGCACCACGGTTGTTCGAGGCGTACTACAGGGCTGACATTCCCGTTGTGAGGAAGCTTGCTCTGTGGATGTTTGAACAGATATATCCTTCTTCAGAACGTTCGATTGTCTGTGAGAATATTCCGGTCAATGTCGAGATGTTTTATAATGAGCGTAAAGGCGAGCGTTTTGTCCACCTTGTCAATTATTCCGGGGATAAACGTGCAAATGGTGTGCCCCAGACACAGGATTTTCCGGTCATTCACGGCATTCGTCTTAAAATACGGACTGACACCACGCCGCAATCCGTCACCACAGTGCCAGACAAAAGCGATATCGACTTTACAAGCGTGAACGGGTATGTCGAATTCGAGGCCGAACCTTTAACTATCCATAATGTTTACCGGTTGAGATTTACATGAACCGGTCTCGTATTATCGGGATGCCGATTTTAATGACAGACCCCATCTTCGCTGTTTCCCGTTACGATTGTGATGTTGTTGAATCATTTTCGCTCATGGGTGAAGCGTCATTTTTTTCCTGTTCGTTTTCCGGGCAGACCTCTTTACAGGCGGATTGATTCCCGTCCTCCGGAATATCAGGCGGCGCAGGCATGAGTATCCACAGGACTATGTAGAGTATGATGCCGAATCCGTAAAAAAACATTGTCAGGATGAAGAAAACCCTTAACGGCAGAATCAATATTGGCGAGTCGAACTGCTTTGCCAGACCTGTACAGACCCCTGCGACCTTTTTCCCTTCTCTGACTCGTTGCCAGTAACCGGATGCGGAAAGAGATGAGAAACTGGCTTTCTGAGTAAGTATGCTTCCGCAGTACCGGCATTTTATCGCCTCTTTTTTGACCATTTCAGCACAAAAAGGACATTTTTTCATTTCGGCGCTTTCCATGACCATCTCCTTGTTATGTTTATTTGGCTCTTTCCATCGTTCATTGAAAGTCGGGTAACAAATGAATCGAAATAGTGCCTATTGTACATCTCTGTCGATGATTCAATTTTGTCCGTTGAAAGCTGTGGGCAGTTTAATAGTACTCATCGTTATTTCCGCTTTTTGTTCGACAATCTGTTTGAATACAAAAATAATGAGGGTACAGGTGAGGATACAGCACTCAGCCGCTGTCAGAGCGTACATTGTATGACGTATAAAATTAATAAGATATGAAGGGACAATATACCACAGAATGGTTTCGACCGTGAATATATAGAACATGCCCATGCTTAACACAACTGCCATCCCGGTCAGTAAGAATATCCATTTCCCTTCAGTCGTAGCTTCAGGCACGAGGCTCGGCATGAGTTCATCGCGCATGAGTCGCCTGGTGCGAGCCTCCAGCTCGGGTTTCGGTCCGCTCACTGTGTAGTACAGTAGCATTTTCCTAAGTTCTTCGTCGTACATTTCACACATTCCTATTTATCTGGTGCTTTCATTTCACTCCGTTCCCATTTTTTCCTGAGTATTTCCGAAGCACGGTGACAACGGCTTTTGACTGTTCCCTCCGGGCAATCGACTATTCGGGCAATTTCCTGATCGCTCATTTCGTGGTAGTATCGGAGGATGATGACCTCCCGCATTTTCAACGGAAGTTCGTTTACAAGCTTTCGTACCTGCATGGCTGTGATTATACGAATCGGATCGATATCGGGACCGCACGAAAGCGAGTTCACATGATTCTCGATCGGCTCACAAAAAATGCCCCTTTTCTTCCGTTCTCCATCCCTGCAAAGATTCAGCGCTATTGTAAACAGCCATGTTGAGAATTTCGAGTCTCCACGGAAAGAGTGCACATTCCGTATTACCCTGAGCCATGTTTCCTGAAAAATATCTTCAGCAATTGAGACGTTTCCGGTCATTCGCATTATAAATGCGAAGAGATGACCTTTATATGCCTCAAAAATGTCATCGATCGCTTTCGGATCACCCCCGCGCACCCGGTATATCAGTTGTTGTTCTTCCATCAGTCCCTCTTTGATCGAGCGAAGGGGCTCTCTTAAACGAATTGTGGAAACCCCTGACTTTTTACCGGGTTGATCCATACCGCCCTGAAAGAGTTATGCTCGTACGAGCCGGAATACAGCTTCTTACTTGATGAGACACTAAGCCGGCTTGTATGGTTCAATTTATTTTTACGTACATAATTGGTATCTTGAGAATATTCCGATAGTGGGGAAAGTCACCGGATTTGGTGCGAAATCAAGGTGTATCTTTTTCCTGTGGAAAATATAGATGGGCAGGTAGCGGAACTGAAGAGATTTATCCTGAAAGCCTTGAAAAAAACCGCTGACGTGAATAACACTATTTTTGAAAGCATGATGGCGTGCACCGCTATTTCATTCTTACCGTCAGTGTTATCCCATGTTCTTTCGGTTTCATGAAATGTATTGAGTTTTTTTTCACCATAAGTTATTATTGTGAAATCAGGAAATATTCGCTCGATATTCTCTATGTGAAACCGCTTCGACATGTATTCTGACGGGTGGTTCTCATGAACGGAACAGCCGAATCGAAAAGACTGCGACACCACGACAGGTCTGATCTTGCCGGAGAGCACAAGCTCGGTGATGCCGGGCAGGTCGTGCTGCTGATCGTCTTTCTTCTGATCTGGATTTGCGATTCCTTTTTCATCCGGTATTCGACAGTGTTTCCCGGCTCATTGCCCCTGTGGATCAGGATACCGGTCGCGGGAATGATTCTCGCTGCCTCGTTCTATCTGGCGAAGAACGGCCTGAACACCGTGTTCGTGGAGATCAGGGAAGAGCCCGCTGTCATCCGTGAGGGCGTGTTCGGCATCGTCCGTCATCCGGTATACCTCGGGTCGGTATTGTTCTACCTGGGGCTGATAGCGCTCACACTCTCCATTCTGTCGCTGGCTGTCTGGATAGTGATATGCGCTTTTTATCATTTCATCGCACGGCACGAGGAAAACCTGTTACGGGCGAAGTTCGGTAAATCGTATGAAGACTATATGAATGAGGTGCCCATGTGGGTGCCGCGCCTGAATAAGCACTGATAGCGTACGAGAGTGGTGTTCTCCCGGATAAGCATAAGAGGGCGGTGAAAATGTATTTTTTCACGCGCCCCATAATGAAATATATTGTCTGTTTGCTGTCAAGGGCATGTAAATCAGCACTTCGTGCTGACCCTTGACAGCATATATCTCCACAGATGATATTTTCACCAGGCTTATTATCAGGATACAAAGGAGGGTGAAAAAATGGCCAAACCAAAACGAGTCGTCATCGCAACCCTGTCAGGGCTTCTGTTCGGGTTTATGTGTTACAGTCTTGCATCGAGCGGACCGGGGGAGCTTGCCCTGCCAATCGCACTCCAGATAATCGCGAGCCGGACACTCATCGGTGTCGCCATCGGCATCAGCGGGCTGGCTCTGGGACACTGGTCCGTTCACGGCCTCGTGATGGGATTTCTGTTCAGCATTCCGCTCGCATTCAGCGGCCTCATGGCGCCCGAAAACCCCGATTTTACAAAAACGAGCATGTTCATCTGGACGGTTGTCCTCGGGATGATCTACGGCCTCTTGATAGAGGTTATCACCTCGGTGTTTTTCAAGGCGAAACAGCAGGGTTAAGGAGTGGAAGCGGATTGAGATTTTTTTTTAGACACTGTGATGACCATGTATCCGGGTTGAACCGCCCATCATGAACGGATTCGAACGATATGTCGGGATTCTGAAAAGGGAGCCCGTTGACTTCCTTCCCCGGACACCCATCCTCATGCAGTATGCCGCCGAGTATATCGGTTCGGACTATGCGGCGTTCGCCTCCGATTACCGTGTGCTGGTCAGGGCGAACGAAGCCTGCGCGAAGGACTTCGGCATCGATCAGGTAAGCTCCATTTCCGACCCGTACCGGGAGACCCACGGTTTCGGGGCCGACATAGAATACCGTACGGATGCGCCCCCGCGGAGCACGCACCCCCTTCATGACTGTAAGGATCTGTCGATTCTGTCCGAGCCCAATCCCCTCGTGTCGGCACGCATGTTAGACCGGGTCAGGGCGGTCCGATGGTACAGAGAGCGTTACGGCGGGGAATATTCGATACTCGGCTGGGTCGAGGGCCCCGCCGCAGAAGCGGTCGACCTCCGTGACGCGGTCAATTTCCTTATAGACCTCATGGATGACGAGGCATTTGCCGGCGAACTGAT
>Ga0315284_10001645_pt1 | contig 31958 bp, 64 predicted proteins | sample YL17G09_16_MG_FD_203696 | JGI IMG/M metagenome (GOLD analysis project Ga0315284, IMG submission 203696) | Sediment microbial communities from Yellowstone Lake, YNP, Wyoming, USA - YL17G09_16 | ecosystem: Environmental > Aquatic > Freshwater > Lake > Sediment | place: USA: Wyoming | collected... | reverse complement strand
AAACAGACTCCTGGTTTTCCAAGATTCAAGGGTTTTGGAAGATATTCTTCGATCACATACCCCCAGTTTGATTTAAAGACTGAAGGTAAGAAAATCTCTGTTCCAAAGATTGGATTAATCAAGTTTAAATTCTGTCGAAAGTTTCCTGAGTTAATCAAAATCAAAACAGCCACAATTACAAGAAGTCTTACAGGTAAATTCTTCATCTCAATTACTTTTGACAATCTACAAGAAATTCCTAAGAAAATCTCTATCAATCCTAATAAAGTAATCGGAATCGATCTTGGGATCAATCATTTTCTCGTAACTTCGAAGAATGAATACATTGATAATCCAAAGTACTTGAAGCAATCTCTTGAGAAACTTGCTCATCAACAACAATTACTCTCAAGAAAAACTAAAGGAAGCAATAATCGCTCTAAACAGAAATTCCAAGTAGCCAAAGTCTACGAGAAAGTCTCAAATCAAAGAAAAGATTTTCTCCACAAACTCTCTACTTCTTTTGTCAACCAATATGACTGTATTATTGCCGAAGACCTGAATATAAATTCAATGTTACAGGGAAACAAACACCAGACTACATTACACAGAAGTATCTCGGATGCTTCTTGGGGACAATTTACAGGAATGCTGTCTTACAAAGCGGAAGAAGCTGGTAAGCATTTAATTCTTGTAAACCCAAGAGGAACTTCCCAGACCTGTTCGAATTGCGGAGCAAAGGTCGAAAAGAAACTCTGGGACAGAATCCATAAGTGTCCGGAGTGTCAAATTTCTTTAAACAGAGATTTCAATTCATCTCTGTATATTGAAAAAATAGGGAAGGAACTTCCCGAATTCAAGCTTGTGGAGAGTTCTTCATGAACTCGTTGAAGCAAGAAGATACAACTGTTTACAGTTGTGTTGGTTCACCTTTGATAAATAAAAGCTTGGATGAAATTTTGGAGTTAATTAAAATGGAGATTGTTGTTCCAGGAATTTCTGGGATTGTTAAAAAATCGGAGAATAAAAATGGAGTGAGAATTATAGAAGAATTTGAATTGGAGGCAATTAGTATAATTCCTAAATGTGACGCAGTTGATAAAAATGCAAAATTCTTAAAGGAGATAAAATGAAATACTTAATTTTTGGGTTAGGGAATTCACTTGAGAAACACAAGAACAATCGTCACAATATTGGTAGAAAGTTCGTTGAAGAGAATAAATTAGGTCTCGATCTTTCTGATGCATGTATAGGGGGTGGTAGTTTCATAGCTCGTTATACTATTGATAACAATATATACACGGCATATCCAGAAGGGCTCATGATGAATGATTCCGGGGTATCTGTAAATGATGCAATTAGAATGTTAAGTTTTCTTGGAGAAGATATCCCTGTAGAAAATTTAATTTTAGTCCATGATGATGCAGATGTTCCCGTGGGAGAGATTAAATTTTCAAAAACCGGTAGTTCAGGAAGACATAAAGGAGTTCAGTCGGTTATTGATGAGTTGAGGACTGAAGATTTCATGAGAGTCAGAATAGGGATAGGTAGAGATTTGAAAGAGAATGAGACAATTTATGACTATGTTCTTTCTGATGTCCCAGAAAAACAAAAGGAATTATATGAAAAAGCTTTTATTAAAGCAAAAGAGAAAATTTTAGGAATAATAAAGAAAACTTGAGGAGCTGAAATACCATGAAATTCTCAAATATAATTATTTTTTTATTAGTGTCATTGATAAGTTTAGGATATCATGACATAACCTGTTATCATGCAATTACTAAAGAATGTGACAGCGAACCAAATATTGGGGCTTATGGTCGAGTTGCAGTTGGCGGAAATCCAATTGGTTTTTCATGTGCAGTAAATTTTCTCTCAAAAGGAACAAAAATAACTATTCCAAAATTGACCGGTCAAATTGTTTGGACCGTAAGAGATAAATTAAATAAAAGATTCCCACAAAGGGTTGATCTTCTTTTTCCTCTCGATGAAACTTTAGGTGGAGTGAGAAATGCTGAGATTTTTAAGGTCATAAAAACAGTAAAATGAGAGAGATAAAGTTTAGAGTATGGGATAAAGAAGAAAAGAAAATGTTTTATCCAGAAAATCAAGAGTTCATTTTAATTTCAACAACACCCGGATGGGGAGCCGATAAACATTATCCATCTCTAAGAAGAAAAAAACATGATCCTGAACCGAAAGATATATCCGACAACTGGTTTAATGATGAAAGTTGTTTTGATTGGGCTTCTGCCAATCTTATTGGGGGTAGATATATTCCACTACAATACACTGGCCTCAAAGACAAGAATAGCAAAGAGATTTACGAAGGAGATATTTTAAAACATTCAGATTATAAATCCCCCCTATATGTTTATTTTTGTGATTGTTGCGCAGGATTTAGGCTACAATTAAAAAATTATGCAAATAATGAGCTTATTGATCAAGAAGATGAGATCATCGGTAATATTTATGAAAATTCAGAATTATTTGGAATTGAAAAATGAAAACAGTTGAGTACATAGGATTAGATGGTAAAAAATTCAAGGTAGAATATGATGAAAATGCTACGTGTATTAGCTGTGGGCTCCCTGTAATTGAAGCTTCAATGGGAGGAACAGCACTTTGTCCATGGTGTGATTGTGGCCAATTTAGAGATGGAACAAAGTGGAATTATCAAGAGACTGTTAATAGAGAATTATTAAGGAAAAAAGCTAAAGAAATTGAAGATAAAAACGATAAAAAAGTAAATGACAAAGTTTTATCCAATTTTAAAGGAGAAAAGCCAAGTGAGTAAAAAAGTCAAATCTCCCAAAGTAATACAAAATAAAACTACCTATAAAAAAATAGGACAGATATCGGAGTGGAAATTTACGCCAATGACCTCAAAAGAGATTGTGTCTGAGATAAAGCAGAACAGAAATAAGGGAGAAAAATTATGAAAATTAGGAGTGGTTTTGTTTCAAATAGTTCAAGTTCAAGTTTTGTGATCATAACGACGAAGTCAAATCATGAGAAGGTAATGGAAAAATTAACTCCTTATGAGAAAGCTGTCATCAAAGCTTTGGGAGTGACAGAAGAAAAATTTAACGGGGTCGATGTTGTGTGTTCAGGATATATGAGTATTATGGATTCAGGGGGGCCTTTTGATTATCTTGATATCGATCATGACGAGAAAGATGAAGATGAGGATAAAGAGTTTGATCCAGGAGAAGCATATGATAAATATTGTGAAGAAATCAAAAAGGATAAAGATCACACTTTAATTTTTGGATTGGATGGGTAAAAAATAACAAAAGTTAAGGAGAAAAGACATGACTGATTTAAAATTAATCCGAAAAAGTGATGTTGCCAGATGTTTGAGAAGTTTAGATTGTTCTTTGGGGAAAGATGTCAAGCTTCCTGTCATTAACTTAACGGAGATAATCGAAAAAATGATGGATAATCATTACGGTTCTTTGTGGGAGAAATATCGTCAAGCGCTATCTGATTTGTTGGAGAGGTTGGGAGAGTCAAATGAAAGAATCTCTTAGAAAAACTCGAGAAAAACGTAAATCTCAGGACTGTAAAGTTTTTGAATTAAAGATTGTTAAAGATAAGCTTTTCTCAGAAACATTGAATCAATTGAATAAACTTTTCATTGAAGCAAAACAATATTACAATTGGATTCTTTCTCATGAGAATATTTTTTCTATTGACACCAAGATAAAAGAGATAACTGTTTTTAACAAAAAAACAGAAGAGACTAAAAAAGTAATTGTTTCTTTACCCGCCAAAGTAAGGGGAGATTTGAAAAAAAGAATAATCACTGCTATAAAATCTCTTTCTACAAAAAAGAAAAAAGGAAAACAAGAAGAAGTTGGTAAACTAAAATTCAAATCTTTTGTTAATTCTATTCCTCTTGATAATCAAGCTTGGAGGTTCATAACTCCTAATAAAATCTATATTGTTAAAATCAAGCAATATCTCAAAGTTATGGGGGTTGACCAGATACCCAAGAATGCAGAATTTGCTAACGCAAATCTTGTCAAGAAAAATGGAGATTTCTATCTCTATATTACAGTATTTCTCCCTAAAGAAGAGAAACTCTCTCATGAAAAATCTATTGGAATTGATTTTGGATGCGATAAACCATTAACTCTTTCAAATGGAATCCAGATTCAATATAATATTCCTGTTGATAGAAAAATTAAAAAACTACACAGGAAATTCTCAAGACAGCAAAAACATTCTAAGAATAAACAAAAAACTATTATTAAGCTCAATAAAGCTTACGATAAAAAGAATCACCAGAAAAAAGATATCAATAAGAAAATTCTTAACATTCTCGGTAATAACTATAAAATTGCCATCCAAGACGAGAATATCAAGGGATGGCAAAAAGGAGGACACGGAAAAAAAATCAATCAAACAGCAATCGGTGGATTAATTTCTGGTATCAAGAAACTACCAGGGACAGTGATTGTTGACAGATTTTTCCCATCAACAAAAACATGTTCACGATGTGGACATGTTCAAAAGGTCGAATTATTCGAGAGAGTATTTACCTGCAAGAATTGTGGTCTCGTAATCAACAGAGATCTTAATTCTGCAGTCAATCTCGATAATCAAGTTCCCCAGGACATGGGGAAATTAAAGCCTGTGGAGACTAAGTCCTCTACTTTGAAGATAATGGAAAGACTTAATGTCATTCCGTTTGTTAAAGCAAGTTTGGTCAATGAAATAGGAACTGTGATTTCTCGTAAGAGAAGTCAGTTAGTGAAAGCTAATTAGGATGCCATATCATAAATGGAACAGAAGTTTTGTTTTGGAGAACAGTAGAAACTTCAATTGGATCAATAAACTATTTCACTGATGGAACGATAAGCGACAAATATTTCATAATAGAAGGATATTTAGACCAAAATAAATCGATAGATAAAAAACAGTTTACTTTTTAGTAATTTCGTATTATAATAGAATTATAGTTCATTGATAAGTTAATAGGCCGAGGAAAAAATTCCAAGCCGAAGTTGAGTTGGGTGTGAAGCGAAAATAAATCATCGCTTCGTCAAAAAAGACATCCTGCTAACTTCGGCCTTTTTATTGGGGAGGTAAAAACATGAAAAAATATAAAAAAAATCAAGTGATGACTGATGGAAGTTTTGAGTATGGTTTAAAACAAGAAGATAATGAATTCATTGTTGTCCAAGAAGTCGATTCAGAAGATGATTATTGTTATGAAAAAATAGCAAGTTTTATTTCTTTCAAAGAAGCCATAGAATATATTCACGACAGAAAATTCGAGGAGTAAAATGAGAAAATTTGATACACTGCTTTCCGTTCTTGATAATTTGGATTATAAAAAGATCCATGATTATTATGGGGCAAAATACATGACAGGACTTCAAAATATTGACAAAATAAAAAACAGTATAAATTATCATAGACCAAGCGCAGTCTCTTCCGAAGACACTTTGATCATAATTTTGTTGTGGTTAGAAGAGCTTGGAGTGTTTAAAAAGCACGGAAAGAAATTTGTCAATTACGAACAGTTAAAAATGTTAGACAAGATTGAGAAGTTCATGGAGGAGAAATATAAATGAGAGAAATAAAGTTACGGGCTTGGGATAAAAAATTAAATGTAATGTATGAAGGAATAGAACTATCGAAATTGTTAGGATATTTAATGTTTCAACCTGTTCCAAATTCAATGGCTTATGTTGCTATGCAGGACCATTTTTCAGATATTATATGGCTACAATACACCGGTCTCAAAGATAAAAATGGAAAAGAGATTTATGAAAGTGACATAATTTCTTGCGATGGAAGATGTGGTAAAGTTTTATGTGAAGTAATTTATGAAGCTCCAGTGTTTCAATTTTTGTATAAAGAGAATGATGAATTTGGTCGGTCAAAAAGAATAATAAGATCTTGGGGAGATATGTGCGATGTCAAAGTTGTTGGGAATATATACGAGAATCCCGAGAAAATGAAAGGAGAAAATAATGAATAAAGATGATTTGAAACCAAAAATGACAGAGTGTCGGTATGGAGAAATATTAAATGGACTAATTGGAGAGTATGATGAGATATTTCTCTATGCGGCAGAAGCTGATTATCAAGGTTACGTAAAAGTCGCATGGGGCCCAGGAGAATACGATTACCAAGATAAAAATTATTACTTCTATGAGTATTCTTACGGGTCGTGCTCAGGATGTGATGACTGGGAATCCAGAGGATTATCAAATTTAGAAATCGCAAAGGAAATGATTGAAGGAACTGTAAAATTTGAGAAAAAAGAAGATTTTATCAAATTCTTGGACAATTACAAATCGGATGAATGGGATCACGTAGAAAAATTCTATAAAAAAGAGGAGAAAGATGAAATATTATAAAAAAGACTATAGACCAGATGGGGATTATAAAATAATTGCAGATTTTAGAAGAGACAATCCAGAAGAAGTTGAGAAAAAACGTAGTGAGATAAAGGAAAAATATCCTCAAGCGAGTGAAAAAACAATAGAGAGATATGTAGATAATGAGATTTTGGACCCTATAATGGAAGAACCTGATGATAATATAAATGGAGGATCAATTGTTTATTTAAGTGAATTACATGATTTAGAAACATTAAACTGTGTGCACGTCACCAAAAGGAATATAAGCAGATGTAAATTTGATGAAGTTGTTGTAGAACATCTTCATGAATCTTTGGAAGTCTTGGGAGACCCGGAAAAAGATATAATTATGATGTATTTTGGGTTTGATCCATATATTAAGAAATTTAGTCAAAGAGAGATAGCTGAGAAACATGGAATTGAAGAAAGAACTTTATCAAGAAAAATACAAGATATATACGATTTTTTACGGGAACACATAATAGAAATTAAACATAGAAATAAACATTTAAAAGAAAATAATGAAAAATTATAAAACTAATTTTAGACCAATTTGTGATCAATTTTTCATATATGAATTTAGAAAACTATATTTTAGCGAAGTCGAGAAAATTCGTAAAGAAATAAAAGAAAAATTTCCTCAGGCTCAAGACAAAACTATAAATAGATATTCGGATAATGAAATATTGCCCCAGGCAATAGGAAAGCCAGATATTAATATTTGCGGCGGAGATATTGTTTATTTAAGCGAATTACATGATCTTGAAAGTATTCAATGTAATTATGTAACTAATCGAAATAAAACTATAAAATTTGATGATAATTTGATTAAATGTCTTCATAAATCATTAGATATTTTAGGGGACCCAGAAAAAGATGTAATTTTAATGTTATTCGGTTTAAAACCATATAAAATAGAATATTTTCAGAAAGAGATCGCTAAGAAATATAATATTCCGGAAACTACTTTATCCCGCAAAATACAAGATATTCTTATTTTCTTGAATAAATATATGAAACAAGTTAATAATAATTCGAAAATTATTTTTAGTAATAAAGACAACAAAAATTTTGAAGATCAAAGAATTATGTGTCTAAAATCTAATTTAATATTTAAAATTTCTCCGGAGTGGGGGGAATCAAATGGTCGGGATTGGGATAAATATCAAGATAAAGAAAATGATATAGTTTTATCAAAACAAAGAGAAGATGAATTAAAAACCAAAGAAGATATTATGGTTGAGACTTATTTGAAAACTGGTAAATGGACCCCAGAATTTCCTATTCATTGTAAAGAAATTGATGAAATTGATGAGAAATAAAGATTTTTATCAAAAGAAAGAGATAAATATAAAGATTGTCTCTATGAAGAAAAATATGATAATATCCGTGGAGAAAATCATCCTAATTGGGTAGGGGATGAATTTAAAGGTCCTTATCCTCGAGAATTTAATGAAAAATACAAAGAACAAATTAGAAAACGAGACAATTTTACTTGTCAAGAATGTGGGAAAGAATGGGATGGATTAGAAGATAAATTCGCCGTTCACCATATAGACTACGATAAGAAAAATTTAGATCCGATGAAAAAAATCACTTTATGTTCAAAATGTCATACTCCAACAAGTCTTTGTAATAAAGAGCGTAGAAAAATTTGGACAGAATATTATCAAGAAAAAATGACAATAAGGTTCAGTATCAAAAATAATTTTTGTGATAAAGATAACCAAAATTGAAAATACATTAAAAATAAGTGTCCAGAAGTATTATCAAATATATATATATGTATAGATGTGAAAATTTTTGATCAGAGGAACAAAAATTAACATAAAAACTTCGTATGACGAACAAAATCCCTATTGGGAAAATATAAATATAAGTGTTGTCAGTCAGCGATTTTTTGTTGTGTTTTTGAATAATTAATAAAATATTAAAAATTTATTGTCATTATAACAAAAATATTATCATTTGCAGCGGATATTAAAATAAAACAAGGTAAACAAAAGAGTTAAAATGGCAAAAGAATTTGAGGTAGTAGAGAAAGGAAAAGAGAAAGAAGTAATCAGAGATTATCTAAAATTCTGGAACGCATCAGAAGTAGGTAGAATTCACGGAATAAGTAAATTTAATGTTCTACGATATATAGCATGGGTAAAAAAGAATAAACCAGAGCTATTTGATGAAGCAGAAGAAGCTACAACAGTTAACGTAATTGCAGGATTAGCTGATATTCTCCAAAGAATAGAAAGAAAAATGAATGCTTGGGAGAATGACCCAGAAAGAGAAGCTAAATATATTAAACTCTTAGAAACTTCTAAATCAACCTTTGAAAGTTATGGGAACATGATAGAGAAAATTGTTAAATATAATGATGACAAAAGAACTAAAGATGCGCTGATACAGGCAATCTCTGAAGCAGAACCTGAAATCGGCCAAAGAATCATTGAATTGATAAAATCCTATAAAGAGAAACGTGCTCTATTGTCATGAAAATTTACTTTTTTCTTATGGGGAATTTCACAGCAGAGAAGAGGTAATATTTCTTGAAATATAGAAAAGTCTCAATTTCACCAGAGCTTCTGTTTCAGATGTTTACAGAGGGAAGCGAGATTAGAGTAGAGATTATCAGCGGTATCCCTAAGACTGCTCAGTTTAAGAAAGCTGAATATGATGAGTATTCGAGAGCCTTTTCAATAATCTTTGAAGATGAGAGCTTTGAGGAGATAAAAGATTCTCAGATACCCAGCATTGATATAGTAGCGAAGAGAAAATGAACTACTGCAGCTTGATGTTATAAAATAACTTTTTCTTTCATGGGAATTTCCCCATAGGAGAGAAAAAATCTAAAAGGAGACAATCTAAATGACTCAAGGAATGGCTTCTAATGCGGGTCTAAGAGGTCCTGCCTCAGCAACCGACAACGCAATAGCCCGCTATGACGGAACTACTGGCAGGGTGGTGCAGAATAGTGCGGTTACTATAGATGATGCTACTGGTTTAATGAATGGATATGCTTTTGAAAATCATATAGCCACTCTTGCTTCAAATGACGTATCAGGTTCTGATATTGGTGAAAAAGGAGAAGCCAGTTTTGTAGTAACTCTGGCTGGTGTTTATTTGATTACGGCTCAAGCAATTGGATATTGCGTAGGTGGGACAGGCACTATACAGTTATTTATTAAAACGGGAAATCCCGCTTATGCATCAGCGACCGCGCGAGCACGGACGCAACTTGGGGCAGTTACAAGTGCTTACGCATCTCTTCCAGTTAGTGTTTCTGTCATTATTACACTTTCGGCAGGCGATACCGTCCATTTGGGAGTATCCGTAACGGGTGCATCAGGAAATCGGGTCGTGTTAGGAACAACGGACGCAAAGGCAGCAACTTCGATTATGGCAGTAAAAATAGGATAAGGGGCAATAATGACATCAAGGGAGAACAGGTATGAAAAATAGATTATTTAACGGACTGCTGATCAGTTTGTTATTTCTTTCTCTTTCGGTGGGGTCTCAAACAAATCTTAATATCAATATTGGTCCTTCTATTGTGTCAGAACCAGTCGATGTCATCATGATCCCACAGACACAGGTCTATTATTCACCAGATAGTTTTGATCTTTTCTTTTTTAACGGTTTTTGGTGGGCCCCGAGAGGAAATCATTGGTACAGATCCAGGTCTTATTCTGGTCCATGGGGAATAGTCGGACACAAATCAGTTCCTGAGTCTTTACGTAGAATTCCCAAGAATTACAGAGAAATCAGCAGAAGAGAGAATCACATAAACTACAAACAGTTTAAGTCTTTTGAGAGACATGGTAGTTTAGATAAACATAAACGATAGAAAAGGAGAAGTAAAGTAAAGATTAAAGATAAAATGGAACATGGGGAAAAAATTAGTGGAGGTCATAAAGAGCGGAAAATTATAAGGAGTTAAGTGAATGGAAGAAGTTAAATATATTCTAAAAACAGACGAAGAGAAGATAAATTATCTTAAAGAAATTGGAGTTCGTCCTGATGAACTAGCAAAAAAGAATCCTGTCTTTTTCAGGAATTTACTTGGAAGAATTCATCAAGCTAATTATGGTCCAAACATAATGAATTCCAACAATTACTTTTTTGCGTCGGACCAAGAGTTGTACCGAAAAACTCATTTTTCCAAAGATGAAGAAAAACCAGTTAAAGTTGAGATAAATGCTCGTGACTTAGAAAAATTGAAATCAAAAAGAGTACGAAAAACTTCCAAAAGATCGAAATAAATATGAGGTGACTGGAGAAGGAGTAAAGGCGAAGATGATGAGATACATTAGTTTGGTTCAAAAGTTCATCTGGGATCATATAGTCAATCTCTGGCGATATCTTAGAATCTCACAAAGATGTTCAGATGAAGAATCTTACAAAGTGGGGTATAATAATGGGCATATTGAAGGATATTCCAAAGGTTTTGAAGATGGTGTTTGGGGCAAGAAAATATATCCAGTTAATTATTCTGGTAGTAATTATTGTCAATCTAAACGGATTTTCCATTGAGAAAATTAAAATAGTTAATTGGAAAGATAATCATAATACTAATTCAATTTCTCTTGCGAGAAAAGCAATTGACAGAATGGATTGGTTAAAAGTCGGAGTTGTAAAGGAGTGAAGTAAAAATGAAAAATGAAATTTTGGCAGTAATTGGTTTAGTTGTTTTGTTAATTTTCTTAATAGCAATCCAACCCTGGGCTATTATGATTTTATGGAATTGGCTAATGACCGATTCATTTGGAGTAAAGGGAATCAATTATTGGCAAGCTTTTGGATTTTTGATATTATGTCAATTGTTGTTCAACTCAACAATCAACTGGAGAAAATAGATGATATGGATTATCCCCGCAATAATTTTAATATTATTTCTTCTTATGCTCTATGATAAATTAACCGAGGAAGAAGAGAAAGATCATTCCTCAATCTATGATGACGATGATTTGAAAGATAGGTAAATGGGAAAATGAAAACAGTGCTGGCTTTAAAAGAGGATCAATAAATGTGGGATGCAATTGAAGATTTAATGTCAAGTTTGTTTCCATGGATTGTGGCTTATATGTATTGGATAGATAAAGTTGATATGAAGACTGTTATTCTCTGTATTCTTCTCTGGCAGAGTGTAATAATCGGAATTATAATTCGGAAAAGTAAAGGAGGAGTAAAGTGAGAGATCACGAACTAAGAAAAAAATTGATCGGACCAAATGATGGGGTATATTCGTTTGAAAAATTCGCAGATTATTCTATTTTAGGAGGATTTAGAAGCAGCATCTGCCGATTAGAAAATAAAATTGATTGCTTGGAAGATAAAATTTCTTCAATGGAGAAATCATTTCAACAATGTGATTATTGTCAGAATTATTTCTTGAAAGAGACTCTTAAAGAAACAAATGAGAGAATTTATAACAATAATTTTGATTGTCATGGAAGACTTAAATTAATCTGTGAAGAATGTGCCAAAAAACATCACGAGATTGGGAAATCCGCTTGTGAGAAAAAGGTGAAGTAAAATAATGGAAAATATTCTGGCAGAATTCGGGACCGAAGGAAAACTTAAAGCTCATGTTTACATTAATCCTGAGATAATTGTAAATAATCAATTGGTTGTTCTTGAACCTTTCTTTAAGGAAGATTTTAGAAAAGCCGTAGAAAGAGATTGTTCTGAGTATGTAATTAAAGGCGATATTTTCATTAACAAAACGAATGAAAAATTAACGGAGATTATCGATGGTAAAAAAGAAGAAGTAGAAGTATTGTTAATTTGGAGCTATTGTGACAAGAAATAGGAGGAAGAAAATGAGTGAAGAAAAAGAGCTATCAATAAAAGAATTTTGTTCAAATCTTGCTAAAGTCTACAAGCTTCTAAACTGGAAATGGTATACAATTGGCAGTGAATATGAAATCCCCACAGAAAAAATGATCATGAAAACTTTCAAAGAATTAGCCTCTCATAAATTAAAAAATGGTGAAGAGGCCGGAACAGGCGGACTAAAAGTAAGAAAGATTGATGAAGACGGTCTTGATGAAGATTTGTACGAGATATGCTTTAACTACAGTATCATTCTCAGTAAAAAGGATTTTGAAAAACTAAAAAAATAAATGGAGGAAAACTTGTGGGTTAGGAGCCTCTATCTCCTGACCCCTTTACCTATAGAGGAGGTAAAATGGAAAATATAAAATTATATAAAAGACTTTGTAGAAAGTGTAAGAAAGAATTATTTTTAGAAAGTTATCACATAACTAAGCCTATTTGCCAAGAATGTAAAGATAAAATAGAATCTGAACGAAAACCTTGCAAATGTGGTTGCGGGGACTTAGCTAAACCAGGAAATGATTATGTAATTGGGCATAATGGTAGAGGAATTAAAAGAGGACCTTTATCAATAGAACATAAAAATAATATAAGTATTTCAAAGAAAGGAAAATATACAGGAGAAAATAGTCCAATTTGGGTTCCTTTTGAAACCAGAATCTGTGCTTGTGGATGTGAAAGAACATTTGAGTGCAAGAAAACAAGTCATAAAAAATATATTTTGGGGCATAACAATAGGGGTAAGCATCCCACTGAAGAGACTAAAAGAAGACAAAGTGAGTCTCAAAGAGGTAAAAAAGCTACTGAGGAAACTAAACAGACTTTGAAGATAGCGAGTCAAAAAAGATGGGCAAAAGAAAGTGAACATGAAAAAATGTCTAAAGCCCAAAAGAAAAGGTTTGAGAATTCTGAAGTTTGGAATACGGGATCGACTAAAAAAACTGACAAGAGATTAAAAAAACTTGGTGAAAAAAGTAGTAAAACTAAAAAAGAAAACTTTATTTCAGGTAAAACAGTTACTTGGAATAAAGGAAAAACAGATATTTATTCTGAAGAATCTTTAGAAAAAATGAGCAAAGCAAGAAAAGGCATATCATTTGAAAAACAATATGGTAAAGAAAAAGCTGATGAAATAAAAAGAAAATTAAGAGTGGCAAGAATAGAACAAATAGAAAGAAATGGTGGATGTTCTCAGGCCTATAATTTAGATGCTTGTGAATATTTCAAACTTTTTGACGAGAAAAATAATACTCACGGGCAATATGCCGTTTACGGCAGTGGAGAATATCTCGTAAAAGGATTAGGTTATTTTCTCGATTATATTAATCATGGTTTAAAAATAATTATAGAGATCTACGAACCACAGCATTTCAATAGAGATGGGACTCTTCGGAAAAAAGATGTTATCCGAGAACAAGAAATCAAAGCTCATTTTTCTGACTATAAATTTTATTGGTTTTATGATTATGAAATGGATAAAATATTAGAAATAATTTTAGAAAAAGTATAAATAATGGAGAAAAATAATGACACTCAAATATAAACAAGACAAAAGTTTTTGGGAAAAAAATTCTCATTTATCTAAGTCCTTAGAATTCAAGGAAGATTATAAAATAGAAAAAACAAAAAAAGATATTCCCCTTCTAATGGAGAATTTGAAAGACGAAGTGAAAGCTGCGGAATCGTACCGTTATGATGAATCTCGGGCCGAAGACCCAGGGACTGCTGCCTTATTTGATCATATCCAATCGGAAGAGGAAAATCATAAACAGGAACTAGAAGACGCTGTGGAGAGCAATGAAAAATTTAATGAAACTCTTGTAGAAGAGGATATGGAGAAAGCAAGGAAATTACCTCGCGGTCACAAAGCATTCACTCGAAAAACAAAAACAGGCAAAATTGCTCAGATTCAGCAAAAAGGGGTAGTTAAGCCTAAAAAAGAAAATAAAGAAATTTACTCTGACATCAATCCAGCGATTAAAGATATGTCAACAAAAAACATGGAAAGAACAATTTTTGAGATCATGACGGATAATGGAATGTCTGAGAAAAATGCTGAGACAAATATTTCTAACATGTCTACAAAAGATATGGAGAATTATATTGCCGATTCTTCTTCTGAGGATTTTGCAGTTCGTAAGAAACCTGCAAGACACACAAGAGAAAGATCAGGGAAATTTTTTGTAGCCGGCAAAATGGAGCCTTTAACTAAGAGATCCGTAATACAGTCAATGAATGTAAGCCAAGAAGCTTTTGACAGAGAATTTTCTAATCCAAAACAAATAAATGGTTGGTATAGATATAAAGGGGGTCCCATTCACGGCGGATTTCCAACACAAGGAACTGAATCTGCTATGGCAATAGATAAGCAGGGTAGAAAATTCGAAGCGTTCAGAAATCCAAAAGTAAAAAATATCTATTTATTGAGAATAGCACAAAAAGGAGAGGCGTTTAAAACAAATTCTAATCTATTTGCCGATTCTTCTTCTGAGGATTTTGCAATAAGAAAGAAACCAGTTCGTCATCAGCGGCATCTTCCTACTGGCAAAATTGTTGAAGCTGGTCATGGAGCTCCAGAGGAATCTCCAGAAGAAAAAAAATATATCAATGAGAGTAAAAAAAGAGTTGTTGATGCTACTAAGAAATTTCTTGGAAAAGATCCTGATTCAGAATGGCCAGGTAGGGATACAAGAGGAGAAGAATCTGAATTAACTCCCGCCGAAGAAGGATTCAAAGCTGTAGAAATAGAGAATTTAGAAGATAAAATAAAAGATATGCACAATAGAGGTGCCAGCATAATAAGGATAGCAAATTCACTTCTTGGGGTTTCGATCCTTAACAAAGAGATAAATAAAATACGGCAGACAAGTGGTAATAAAAAATATAATGTTAAAGACTATATTAAGGATGTTTTGGATGAAGAAAACCGAGAGCTTGAAAAATTAGACAGCAGCGGAGCCCCAATTAAAAATTACCCTGAAGATGATCCAAGAATAGATAGGGATATGAATAAAGGTCTTCCCTGGGGAGCTCAAAAGAGAAATCCCGGTAAAGGAAAAGGTAAATTAGGACAAAGTGAATACGATAAATTAAATGCTAAAGTTATTAAATTAAATGATGATGTCGTTGTTAATGCCGGACGATTTAAAAATGCTAAAGGTAAAGTTGTTAAAATGGGTGGCGGTGCAAACGGATATACTGTTAAAATGAATGACGGAACAACCGCTTGGATAGCAGCAATAGATGTAAAAAAAGATGATAAATTATCTCAGCATAAAATCACTCCTAAAGACACACCTGAATTTAAAGCAGGATATCTAGAAGGAAAACATGGTGAAAATTTCAAAGGAAAATCTATTAAGATCTTAGAGAAAAGCACTTTCACTTTTGAGAAAAGTCGTAAGAAAGGCGCTAAGGACAAAATCAAAAGAAAAGCTAAAGGAGCTAAATTCTCGAAGAAAGAGAAAAAAGAATTGAATGATTGGAATGTCACTGACGGTAAACGAACTCCAAGTTGGAGGAAGAAACAGTCATGACAGTAAAATCTTTCATTTCCGATGGAGACAAGGTATATAAATTAGAGAAGATTAAATTAGAGAAAGCAAGAAAATTGCCCAAAGGACATAAAGGCTATAGTCGTAAGACACGAACTGGTAAAGTCTCTCAGGTAAAAGAGAAACCATATGTGAAAAAAGAAACACGAGAGCAAAGATTAGAAAGAAAATTAAATTCTGCTACTGAAGCAGGGGATTTGAGAGTGGCAGCATATTACAAAGATAAATTAGAGAAGTTGAGAGAAAAAAATCCTAAGAAAGAAAAGCCGTATGCAAAAAAAGAAAAAGATGATATCGTTTATGAAGACAAGCATTATAAGGTAATAATTAAACATTTTCCCCAAAATGATTTTCCTAAATATAGATTTTATTTACAAGATAAATTAGAAGGCAAAAGTGGGTATGGAGCTGATTTTGGAACAAAAGAAGAAGCTAAAAAGTACTCTATTGAATTTGTAGAAAAAAATCTTAAACCTAAAAATAAAAATTTTGTTTCACGAAAAACATCAAATTTGTCTAAAAAAGTATTTAAAGATGGAGAAAGAGTGAGACTACCCGCAGATAAAAAAGAAGGATTGGCTGAAGAATATGGAACAGTTTTAGGTGGTGAGCAGGAAAATTATAAAGGAATGTATACCGTGTCTCTTGACAAAAAATATTCACATGGACCTGATGACGATTTAATTAGAGAAGTCAATATTAACGAAATGGAAAAAATCTAAGTAAAGGAGTTGGTTGAGATGAAGTCAAGAAAAGTTCAAGAGAAAAAATTATTTAATATCGGAGATAAAGTTATTACAGACGCTAAAGAACAAGGAAAAATAATTGCAGTAGGAAATATTGGCGATTTGATCTCTCAAGGTCATGATCCTGATGGAACAGCCGGTGAAGCTACAAAATATGGTGACTATACAACAAAAGAACCAGGGGCTGTTATAAAAATCGCCAAGGAAACTTTTGTCTTGCCCCTATTCAAATTAAATAAAGTATAAACTAAGGAGTTAAAAGTGAAGACTTTTGCAAAAGTGATGATAGTCTGTGAAGATGATAGATTTTCTTTTATAAATAAAATGGAGGAGAAGGGATTCACTTTAATAGCAGAGAATAGTAATCAGTTTATTTTCAGCTTTGACAAAGAGGAAAAAGATTCTTTTGATAAGATTTTTCCTAAGGAGAATATTTCTTGCGAGTAATTGAAACAAAGTTTAGCGAAGAGAGTATTAATAAATTTCTTGTTAAAATAATCACTGAGCTCGTCGTAGACGATCATCAGTATATTAAGCATATAAAATCTCAGAATAATTTAGAGACTTTAGATATTATTATTCTCTTGGATAAGAAAAAAGAGGTAGTAGAATCTCTTTATACAGCCCTCAACTACCGGCTAACCCAAAATGATGAAATTAAAACATTTTTTAGGAATGCAGAACATGATAGTTTTATATTTCCTGCAGGACTCTTGGTGCATGTCTGTGATATAAAAAAATACTACTATCTAAGAAATAAATGGAATATCATTGCAGCAGTTTCAGAGACTAAATATTATCCCATTATAAATCCGGACATAAAAGAAATTGACAGAAGCTTTCTAATATTGCTTGACAAAAATAAATATTACAACCTGGATAGGGAAATAGCAAATTTTTGGTCAGAGAATACTCCAAAACGGAGGGATTATAATGAATGACCATTTGATGATCAAAAAGCTTTTCAATCTAATCAATAAATACGAATACGTTCTTCGTGATGTAAGAAGCTTAGTTGAGAAATATTACTATCTCGGATACCAGGACGCCATGAAAAAAACGTTCACCGAATTAACTCGAAGTAAAGTTATCGACGGTTATGAAATCGAAAATGTAAAATTTGACCAAACTGGGGAGCATAATACAACATTTGATGTTTATCTTCCAAAAACTCAATCAAGATCGAATAGAAAAAAATTGAGATGATCTCAGATGATACCTGGATGATCCCAGTTGCATTTTTGTGGGAGATACATAAGTCTCTATAACTTTATTTCAAGGGTCCCCCAGAGATGAAATTTGATGAGGAGGTTAAGATGAAGAAATGTTGTGAAGGGAAACAAAATAAAGAAGAGGTTTTTAGAATCGACTTAGATAATCAAAAAGTCAGTAAAGTTGTTCGCAAAATCTGTCCTTTTTGCGGCAGAATAAAAGAAGAAATAGCTCCAGAAAAGTGAAGGAGGAAATAAAATGGATGAAGAGAATGAATCATATATAAACGAACCATGGGAGCTTATTATTCGGAAAATCGATAATGGTTTTCTAATTGGTAATCCGGGTCGTAACTCAATTGATACTTTTAATGAGCTCGCAGTTATCGAAGACGAAAAGGAATCTGATGACAGTATGGTTCAGGCAAAACTGATGAAAGCAATGATTTATAATATTGCGGAGTATTTTGGAACATTGGGAAATAAACACAATAAATTTGCTTGGCGAGTTCAGATTTTTGATTTAGAAACCGACGAAGAGGTAAAAGATTAATATGACAAGAATTTGGGCATATCTATCTATTTTATATGTTTTGTCAATTGTAGCGGATAAGAAATATTTTCCCTTAATTATTACTCTATTTATCGGAGCTTTGGTCATTGATTTCATTGTTTCTTTTATCTTGAATTATTTCAAAATAACAAAAGAAATTAACAGAAACAACGAACTTGATGAGTTAATAACTAAACTGGAGTCTCTTAGGGGCGATTTAAAATAGATGGTGAACGCAGTAGGTTTTATCGACGAAGTTTTAAAAGACCCAAAGATCCGAGAGCTCCAAGAAAAATACCGGTCAATCGGAATATTGACAATAGAAAAAACCCCAGTTGACCTTGACACATTTCTTTTTGATAAAGAGTATTTAGGGATCGAATCTGTCAGCCCACGTCAAGCTCGCCTTTTACTGGCCCTTGACAAAATGAATCCTGACGATCCTGAATTAAAAAAGGAATTTTGTTTGGTTGTTGGGAAGGGGGGAGGCAAGGATTTCTGTATATCAATTGCCAATATCAGGTTAGCATATCGATTATCTCTCGAAGGTCCTCCAAGTGATTATACAGGAAAAACATCCCACCTTCCAATCACTCTTCTCAACGTGGCAGTGAATGCGGAGCAGGCTAATGCAGTTTATTTCAGTACATTTTCAACATTAGGAAAAAATATATTCAAAAAACTTGGTTGTCAAGTTAAGCAAAATGAAGTAATTTTTCCTAATAATGTAATTGTTGTTAGTGGAAATTCCGAAGCGGAGAGTCAAGAGGGATATAACCTTTTCTCTTGCACTTTAGATGAAATAGCAGCATTCAAAACAGAAGCAGAGATGAGAGGAAAGAGTATTAGAAGTCATCAGTCGGCAAAATATCTCTATGATATGGCGAAGTCATCTATTACTTCTCGATTCCCTAAGACTGGAAAGGTTATGTTGATTTCGTATCCTCGTTTTGATGGGGACTTCATTCTTCAAAAATATGAGGAAGGATTAAATAATCCAAATGTCTATACAGAATTTGCTAAAACATGGGAATTCAATCCTTATGCGAAAGAGGAAGATTTCGAGGATGAGAAGAAAAGAGATTTTAGAGAATGGTCGGCAAAATATTGCTGTGAACCTCCTAAAGCAAAAGATGCTTATTTTACTGATGAGCAAAGAGTCAGAAATATTGTAGACTTGAAACTTAAGGACCCCTATTTACCTGGGGATATTGATAGATTAGAAAATTCATTTTTTGGTCAGTCTTACAATTATTTTTTGGGGCTGGATTTGGCGATAAAAGGTGATAGGGCCGGGCTAGCCTTATGCCATCGCGAAGTTAAAGATAACCGTGAACATGAAGTTGTAATTGATTTGTTGAGACTTTGGGAAGCACCTCCTAATGGAGAAATAAATTTTGAAGAGATTAGAAAATTTATTTTTCTCTTACGTGACCGAAGATTTTTGATCAAGCAATGTTGTGTTGACAGTTGGCAATCCTGGGATCTTAAACAAATATTAACTAAGAATCAGATTCCTACAGAAAATAAATATTCTTGTGATAAGGGAAGAAAAGTTTATGATACATATAAAGATTTGGTTAATCAGGGAAAAATAAGATGCTGCAATTGTAGATATACAAATACACTAATCGAAGAAATGCTGGGTTTAGGAATAATAGGAAATAAGAAGATTGACCATTGTCGGCCGGGAACCGGAAAGGATATTTCGGACAGTGTGGCTCTTTCTGTTTTCGCGAGCTCTTTGAATATGGGGGCAAGTTCGGCGTTTTGCAGGAATTGGTGAATAAAAGTGAAGGAGGATAAAATGAAAAAAGATAAAGAGAAAAAAATTATTGTCAAAGCCAAAAAATATCCGTATATCTGTGAAAATCCTGAATGTGGAAAACCCGCAAAAGTTGTTTATAAGAAAAAAGGTGGAGGAAATTTATATATTTGCGAAAAATGTTTTTTCGGAGACGAGCAGAAGGAGAGTGAAGAGTAAAATGGAAAACAATAACGGATGTTCACAGGAAAATAAACGCGAAGAGAAAAAAGAGAAATTATTTAATTTTCTAGTTGATGAGATGGGGAAGTATTGTGAGAAAGATGGGGGTATCTGTACTCATATGGCTGCCGAGGTACTTGAAGACATGCTTTGTACTCATATTGAGTGCATGAATGAAAGTGAAGAGAAAGCAAACAATGAATTAAAAGACGACGAAGAGAAATTCTCTCCCTGGTTTGATCAATATAATTTTACAAATGCAGTAATGAGATTAGCGATGTTGTGCAGTGTTTCTATTTCTGATCTCGTTGGGGCGATCGAGATGGTGAAAATGGAGTGTTTAGATGCTTGGAAAGAAGGAAAGGATGACAGTGACGAGGAAGACAGTAATGAAACTATTGTTAATGAAAATAACGAAATGCTTTCTTCTCAGGAAAAAACACAAGAGATTCTGAAGAAGATGGGTATAAAGAAAATTAACTTGAATTGAAAAATGAAATTTTTCTGCTTGGCGTGTAGTCAGCAAATTTATAAATTTGAAGGACAGTTAAGTCCAAATATGCTAATTGATTCTGGAGATTTCAAATCAATAAGAGCAGATATTCCTAATCCAATAAATGAACAAGAAGCAAACTGCCCTTTATGTGGAGCAAATCTTAAATTTATAGATGAAGCTTTTAAGGAGTGAGAAAATGACAATAGAGGAAGCAGTTGATTTTTGCAGAGAAAAAAATATCGAAATAAAAGGACAACTTTGCTACGATCCATATATCGGATGGATTGATGAGCACGAATCATATCAGGATGATAATTGCGGCCCATATTGTTGTATTTGTGATTTGAACATTGCTGACAAGTTGTGTTGTAAAGAAATTTGTGGAATATATCCCCGTGAAGATGTAAAGTAAAATGTTAGAAGATTTCGGAACAAAAAGAATTATTGGAAAAATTGTTAAAACATTTAATATTTTAGATTTCGATGGGAATTGGCCTAACAATGAATTTTTTGAAAATTGTAAAGAGACAATATTAAAACGATTTGAAGAGAAATATCACGAAATTCCTGATGAATATAGTATTAACATTATTACAGAGGGATCAGAAAAAGACTGGAGAAGATTGATTATTACAGGATATAAAAGTATATGAAAAGAAAAGAACCTAAATTTTATTTTGTATTAGAAGATCCAGGATGGATATCATTAGAAGCTTATTCTTTAGAAGAAGCAAAGAAAATTGTTAAAAGAGTAGAGGGTAGGTTTAAGGTAATAACAATATACTTCAATGATTGGTCCGCCCATTATATACCATTAACAGTAATTGAATTTTGGCAGAAACTTAAAGTATTTGAAAGATTTTTAAAATGATTATTTTAATTTCTACAATTTTAATTTTAAGTACGAATATTAAGTGAAAAAGCAAGGTGAAGAAAATGGAATTCGAAAAAGAAGAGAGACCATGGTTAGTTGAGATACAGAAACAAATTAAAAATGATATTGAAAAAGCTAATATTTCTATGAATAAGGTTCCTTTAATAGCTAATTGTTTAGTTTATGATAAAGAAAATCCAACAGAAATTGATAAGATAAATAAATTTATTAGAGGAATTCCCTTACGAATTAGATCAAAAATCGATGATATTTGTTTTTATATAGAAATGTTTAAACTAAAAAGAAAACAGAGCCAATTTTTATTGAAGCATCCCGATTTAAAGATTTGTTCTGCTTGTGATGGGGATGGTATAGATTATGGTGGGAATCACGGACATGGCGGAATTTGTTATGATTGTTTAGGAAAGGGTTTTGTAAAAAAAATAAGATTTTTGTAGAGGAGAGTAAAATGAAGGAGAAAGATTCTTTTGAGGAAATGCGATCTCTCGAGCTTAAACAATTACGACAAAGTTTAATAAATTGCATGGATTTCTACGAACAATCCGACGACGAGAATCTTTTCATAGAAATGTATGAGAAAATTGACAAATTCATTAAAGACAAGGAATTAGAGAATAAAGATAATTATGGAGCATGAATATAGACATTTAAGTAAGAAGCAATTTTTAAAATTCAAAAAAGAATTAAGTGAAAATTTTTTAGTCTCTGAAAAAGATAAAAATTTATCTTGTTCTTGTGGAAATAAAGATTTGAAAGAAATCATGATGGGAGATGGAGGTCTTAAAAAACAAACAAAAACTAAATATACTACTTATGAAAATGTCGCATGGGGTGGAATTAGCGGAAAGTGCGATAAATGTAATAATTTAGTTTGGTCATCATGGTATACTTGGATTGATGAAACTTGGGATGATTTTCTTAAAAAGAAAAAGATTAAAGAATCTCTTTCAAATAAAGAATATAAAAAATTGAGAAAACAATATAAACCAAAGAGAATAATATTTTTTGTATCGGGATCGGAATATAAAGACTCAGTAGCAAAATTATGACGATAAAATTTAGACCATATTATGGAATTAAAGTTATAAATAAAATTGATAAAACATCAAGTATTGTTCCCAAAGAACAATGGGATAAGAAAACTTGTGATTTAATATGTAAACATTTATTGAGATTGTTAAGTAAATATAAATTTTTAGATCTTAAAACTGTTAAATTAAATAATGCATACAATGATTTTCTATCACGGAACAACTAAAAAAGCTTGGAAAGAGATTCAAGAAGAAGGAGCCCTTTGGGGAAGAAAAGATCAGTATTGGTGTGGTAATAAAATGTCAAGAATAAATTGGTTAGCTACAAAGAAAGAAGACGCAGGAATTTATGATGAACACGGAGTGACAAACACTTCATGTGTTATTTTGGAGATTGACTTACCCGAGGTTAAACGTCATGATTATTGGGAATATGTCACATATGACCCAATTCCTATTTCAAGGATAAGGAGAATAAATGAAAAACAAAGTGAAGAAAAATAAATATAAATTATACGAGTTTAATCTTGTTGATATCGACGATGGAGAGTTAATAGAAACATACGCCAAAAACGAAAAGGAAGCAAATGAAATTGCAAAACAAATAGCGGAAGAGAAAGGAATGATAGTTGAGTACGTCGAGGAGATAAAAAAAGTAAAGCAATGGAGGTAAAGTTATGAGTATCGAAGAATTTGGAAAAGAAGCAGATATTCAAAAGAAAACCAGAGCTGAGAGAAATAATAAAATTGCGGTGCCAATGGAACAATGTGAAGGTCGTCCAGACTCAGTAAAAGAATCTGATAAATTAAAACGAACTCAATGGGCAATTGTTGGGAATGGTAAATATATTCCTTGTGCTTCTACTGAGAGAACTATCCCGGCTGGAGTATACACATTTAATCAGTCACTGGAGTACGGTTTATATCTCGAAGAAGTAAAAGTAAATGTTGATGACTTAATTGATTTTCCAGATTCAATATTTAGCACTGTTCTTGACGAAGTAGAAAAATTCTGGGGTAAGGAAAAAGTATTTTTTCGCTATGGATTTCTCCAAAGAAGAGGATATTTATTCTATGGCCCAGCCGGAAGTGGAAAAACATGTCTTGTTCAGAGGCTAATACAAGATATTATAAAAAATGACGGTATTGTAATTATTGGAAGCTGTCAACCAAAATTGGTATCTGACGGTTTATCAATGATTAGAGAAATAGAACAAAAAAGAAATATCGTAACGGTGATTGAAGATATTGATTCCGTAGTTGAAAAATATGGAGAACCTGATTTACTTTCCATGTTAGATGGAGAAAACAACGTGAATCACGTTCTCAACATCGCTACTACAAATTATCCTGAGAGGCTTGATAAGAGAATCGTTTCAAGACCGAGAAGATTTGATCGTGTTATTAAAATCGGAATGCCAACTGAAGAAATGAGAAGAATATTTTTCAAGAAAAAATTAAAGCTTAATGGAGATGATAATGTAGAAAATCTCGTTGAAAAAACTGATGGATTATCTTTCGCTGCTTTATCTGAATTGGTAATATCAACAAAATGTTTAGGTAATCCATTAGAGGAAACATTAGAGCGTCTTAAGGAAATGTCAGGATCAAAATATAATAGCGGAGAATTTACTGAATCAAATATGGGATTCGTAAGAAAATAAAAAGGCGGTAAAATATTATAATGAACGATAAATTGAAGGTTGAAAAAATATCTCTTGACAAAACTGAACAAGCAAAAAATCTCTTGATGAGTAAAAAATTGTGGATTATTATTGGAGCCATAATCGTTTTGTTAGGTGTTATTAGATTCACTGTTTTAAAATCTGATAAAATGATTGATAATAAAACTACTATTTCGACGACCGAAGCTACAGTTGTTACAGAAGTTAAAACCATTGTTCCATCTCCAAAAATTATTTTTCCTAAAGAAGCTAAGTAGAAAAAATCGTTCAGTGAGATTTTAATTTTAAAAAAAAGAGGTGAAAAATTATGGCGGTTACTGCAGATACCACACAGAAACTTTACTATGATGGGAACATGGAGGGCCTTCCACTTGGTGTCAGGGATTATGATACGACGGGGAAAGTTATGCCGGTGATTTCAAATCAAGCTCCCCCAACAGTAGTGGCTGGTGCGATGTATTTTAATCCAACAACTGGAAAGTTGTGGATGGCTACAGACCCAACTACTTGGGTTGGAAAAGTTTTGACTTAATAATCGAAAAAATAAGTAGATAAAGATAATATTCTTGAAATAATCATATCCAGTTTTAGATTCTGAATTGAAAAAATTAAGATAAAAAAGGCAGGTGAAAAATTATGGCAGTTACTGTAGACACAACCGCACAGCTTTACTATGACGGAAATGCCAAGGGTCTTCCAGTTGGTATCAGGGATTTCGACACAGATGGAAAGTCTATCCCGGTTATTTCTGCTGTTGTTCCCGCTGATGTTACAGTTGCAGGCTCAATGTATTTTACGCCGGGTACTGGAGTGTTAAGTATCTCGAACGGAACCAAATTCTTAAATACTACCCTCTCGTAGGTGAAGTTTTTTATACAAGATAATACTTGGTGGTTTTACCACGAAATTTTTCTTGCGCAAGGAAAATATAAATTTGTTTCAAGTGAAAATATAAGTTGAATTCTTTTGGTAGAGATACTAAGGGGGTGAGAGAAATTTTAAAGAAAGTTATAGTAGGGTTATTCATGTTAGTCATTATGTCTTCAGTTGCTTTGGCCGTGGGTTCGGTAGAACTTAGAGCGACAAATAATGACAACACAAAATTGACAAATTTTGACTATCGTGTTGTTTACGGAGTCAGTCTAAATGATGTTGATGTGAAAATTGATACACTAAATGTTCCTTTTGGGACAGTGTGTGTCTTAGACTCAAACATCGTTGACGTGACGGCCAAGAGTTCAGTCCTGGGACTTCCAATTAGGGGGAAAATAGGACCTGGACAACAAATGGATTCCGACGGAGCGATAGTTAATAGAAATTACAATGGATTAGAGCTTAGTTTACCTCTTGGAGTAACTGCCGGATATAATGTTCTTGCCGCCGGTATTGCTGGTAATGCATTAATTGATGAAGCATCAGTTTTGCTACCATTAAAACTTGGTGTCACAGATGTTAATGTTGCAGTTTACGGATTAAGGGGTATTGGTTCTGATATTCTAAAGGCAGAGGCTAATACAACTTTTGGATTAGGTCCTGTTAATTTAGGATTAAGAGCCGGGGTGGCCCAGAATGCTAATAAAATTGGATTGACCGCAAGCGTTCTGTGTCTGAAGTTTGATTATGATACAGTGACTGGGACATATACACAATTAGGTGAACAGATTAGAACTACTGATGTTCTTGGTTTACCGATCGCAAATGGCGCTCAGTCGTTATCAGCCCAGGCCGCTGTGAAGTTATTGAAGCTTGATATTGTAGGAACTGTGGTAGCGAATTCTGCTAACACGTTCGCTAATTACACAACTTTGTCCGATTTGACAATTGGTGTTGATAATTTGAAACTACAGTATCGGGGTGTTTCTGCTGGCAATGCTTTTGTGAGAGTCGGCGTAACGGTTCCGATGTAAAGAATGAAAAATTCCTCACATCCTTTCGCTCCTTGTCACAAGGGATTTTTGTTTTATAATTGGGCAGGAAAAAACAAATTTACTTTTGAGGAAAACGTATTATAATATGAATATAATGATTAGAAAAGGAACACATAATTGAAAGTTAGAAAACTTGCAAGAAATAAAAACAAAAAAGTAGATAGCACGGATCTGCATCTTCGGGTAGAAGCAAAAGAGGCGAATGAGGAATTTGAGAAGAGTAAAATTACCGAGGCTCTGATTAAGGAAGCAAATGTTGAGGAGAAAATCGCTAAACAGATTGCCAATGAAGTAGAGAGGAGATTACTTGAATTAGAAACAGAAAATATTCCAGTCTCTCTTATTAGAGATTTTGTTAATGTAGAATTGGCTAGGGAAGGATTAGAGAAAAAATTAACCAACCAACGTGTAATTGGATTGCCAGTTTTTGACTTGGAAAATTATCTTTACGAAAAAAGTAATGAAAATAGCAATATAGCAGCAAATAATCCAGAAGCTGTAAATTTATTTCTTGCAGAGACAATATTAAAAGAATATGCTCTTAATCATGTGTTTGGAAAAGAAATTTCTGATGCTCACAGATCCGGAAAAATTCATCTTCATGATTTGGGACTCGTGATACGGGCATATGCTTTCGGTAAAGATGGAAAAATAATTGTAAGAAATAAAAAAGATAAAATTTCTTTGTCTGTTAATTTTGAAGAATTATTCAATTTAATTAATTCTAATGTTTTTATTGACAATGAAGTTTCAATTAAACAGATAAATGACTATGAAATTTTAGATAAAAATAACACTTGGGTTGACTTATTAAGAATTGTTAAACATGATATTGAAAAAGATATGATAGAAATAGAAACTGAAAATAACAAAATTAGAGTAACAACAGAACATCCATGCATTGTTTTTAAAAATGACAAAGAAATTATTAAAAGAGCAGACGAATTAGAAGAGGGAGATTTTGTTTTAGAAATATGAAAAAAAGAAAACCAAATCCAAATAAAGGTAAAACTTGGGATGAGATATTAGGTAAAGAAAAAGCAGATATACGAAGAGAGCAAAATAGAAATGCATTAAAAGGCAAACCGAGTCCTCTCAAAGGAATGACTTATGAAGAAATCGGCGGAAGCGAAGAAAAAGGTAAACAAATGCGTGAAGCAAGATGCGGAGAAAAAAATGGTATACATAAATTATCAGAAGAGGCAAGAAAAAATAAAAATAAAAAAATAAGTGATAAGCAAAAAATAAGTACAATATGGAAAAATTCAGAATTTCAAAGCAAGATGGGAAAAAGAGCTAAAGGCTCCAAAAAGAGAATAACAGAAAAAGTTTTAGAATATAGAAGAAAAAGAAAATTAAAAACACTTGAACTTATCAAAGAAAGAACTGAAGAAAGAAATTGTTTATTTTGTGGTGAAGTTTTTAAATGTCGTAAAGACTGTGGACAAAGATATGATTGTGTAAGTTGTTCGTTTAAAGATAGAAAATTTAAAGGACCAAATAGTTGGGAACAAAAGATAATAGATTTAAATTTAAATAATGTTAAATTTGTGGGGGATCATTCTTTTTGGGTAACAGGTAAAAACGGAGAAGATAAAAATCCTGATTTCATTGTCACTCCTTTTTCTAAAACTCATAAAATAATTGAAATGTGGGGATGGTATTATCATAATTTGATTGGAGAAAAATGGGAAGACAAGAAAGCATTATATGATGAGTTAAAATATAAATCTTTATTTTTGTTTGATGAAGACATACATAGTAATTCATATATCAAAAAGGTAGAAAATTTTGCAAAAAGTTAAAATTAAAAGAATAAGTAGAGTTGGTAAAGTAAATCAAGTATATGACGTAACTACTGGTTCAGGAACATTTATTTGTAATAACATATACGTTCACAATTGTTCCGGACATTCTCTTAGATTTCTTCAGAAATTTGGGCTTGACGGGTTTTTGGAAAATCTTCAATCAACATCAAAACCGGCTTCTCACGCAAGGACATTGACCGGGCATTTGAATACTTTTTTGTCCTCGATTCAAAGCCAATATAATGGGGCTCTTGGAATTGGGTTCATAAATATTTTTTATGCTCCTTATGTAGAGAAATTAACATTTGAACAAATGAAACAAGAAGCTCAATATTTAATTTTTTCTACTTCTCAAAACGCTTTTAGTAGAGGAGGACAGTCTCTTTTCATTGACTACGGGATTCAATCGGGTATTCCTCATTTTCTTAGAGATATAAAAGCGATCGGTCCCGGTGGAAAAGAATTAAATAAAACATATGGTGATTTTGAAGAGGTAGCTCAAAAGTTTGCAAAAGCAATGATGGAAGTTTGGTTCGAGGGTGATAAACACGGAGTACCCTTTTTCTTTCCAAAACTCATGTTCAATTGCGATTCAAAAACTTTTTCAGATCCAAAACAGTTAAAGTTATTTGAATATGCCTGTGAAATAGCTGCTCATAATGGATCAACATATTTTGTATTTAATCGAGGAGAGGAGGCCGAAGAAAGTGTTCGGATTTCTCAATGTTGCCGTTTGGTCGAAACTATCACAGATCCTGAAATGATCAAACATCCAGAGAGTTTTCGTTTCTGTGGTGTTCAAAATGTTACAATTAATCTTCCTCATGCGGCCTTTAGAGCTAAAGGGGATTTGGAAAAGACAATAGAGAATATAGAACGTTATATGGATATTGCTATGAAGGCCCATTTGCAGAAGAAAAAGTTTCTCGAGTCTTTAATGAAGCCCGGTCTTCCTCTTTGGCAGGTTGGAAAACCTTCTTCAGATGGAAAGCCGTATATCAATTTAGACAAATCAACTTACATTATAGGAATGCTTGGTTTAAATGAATGTGTTAAAAAAATAACAGGTAAAGAACTCCATGAATCCGAAGAAGCTTATAAGATAGGATTGAAAATAATCACCGCAATGTTTCTGAAGACAAAAAAGTTGACTAAGGAGAATAACTTAAAGGTTTCGCTCGAAGAAAGCCCGGCCGAGAGCGCCAGTTATCGTCTTGCTAAAATTGATATGAGTATATTTCCTGAGGCAAAAGATTATGTTAATGGAAATATTAAGGACGGAATTGTATATTACTCCAACTCTATTCATTTTCGAGCTGATGCTCCTATTTCAATTTTTCAAAGGATCGAAGGGCAAAGTAAATTTCATCCTTTAATTGAAGCTGGAGCAATTGTTCACGTTTTTCTTGGTGAGGAAAAACCAAGCCCTAAAGCAATCGAGTCTATTGTTAAAAAAACATGGGAAAATACTCAATGTGCTCAATTAGTTTTCAGCCCCACATTCATGATCTGTGATGATTGTCATAATATTTCTCGATCTAAAGCATATCCAAACTAAATTATGGAAACAAACGAAATAAAAGAATTAACTAAATTTTGGTCGTTATATAATTCCAAGACTATAACAGCTAATTTGCTTGAGCTAATAAAACCAAAAGATGGTTTAGATAAGGCCAGTGAGTTATTACTTTGCCACGAAGAATTCAGGGGCGATGAGTGGAGAAAATATAATAACTCCCAAACTTTTGATTTATGTGAGGTGCCGAATGGGTAAAAATGAGAAGACAGTGATTCCGCGTTATTTTCTTTGCGAGGGTAAAGTTATAGAATTTCCCGATGAAAAATCTTTATTAGATTGGGTGGAAACTTATACAAATAATAATCCAGGTAAAGGTTTATCTGTAACCGATGCTACTCAAAGAACACTCGTTGTTTTAGGGAATGAAATTCCTCTTAAAACAAGTGTAGAGAATGTTACAAAAGAAGTTTCAGTTCCAGTATTAAAAATCGAATTAGGTGAAGCAAAGTAAAGAGATGGAAGAGCTAATTGATAAAGAAAAAACGCTTCAAGATCTTGATAGACTTCGTCAATTATATTCTAAAGAAAATAAAATCAGGATCGCAGGAATAACAGAAACAACTCAAGATGCCCCTTCAACCGGAGTCATAATTTGGTTTTGTGGTTGTGTAGCAAACTGTCCAGGTTGCCAAAATCCTGAGGTTGCTGATTTAAATTGTAAAACAGGATTTTCAATTGATTTTGAAGGATTAAAAGAATATCTTCTAAAGTTGACAAATTGGATTGATTTTATAATTTTTTCTGGAGGCGAGCCACTTCTACAAAAAGATGCCGTTATGGCTATTTCTCATTGGGCTAAAGAACATGTTTTTGATAACAACAAACACCTCGATCCAAAAAGTTTGATGATTTACAGTGGATACGAATTTGAAGAAATTCCCGAAGACGTTAAGGAGATAATGGACATAATTAAATGCGGCCAGTTTGAAATTGACAAAAAGGATTCAAATTTAAAATTTAGAGGTAGTAGCAATCAGGGGCTTTTTAAAAAGAATTTAGATGGAAAATGGGAACAATGGGAACAATGGGAACCTTAAGGTAAATGAAGATTGATGCAGAGAAAATTTTGGACGATAGACAGAAATTGATCAATGAATTGGTTGATTACGTTAAAAGTGGTATAGAGAGTAAAAATTCTCAAATTCTAAATAATCTTTATAAATTATCTCTTTTCATGAATGCATTCAAACATCAGCGAAATGTTACATTCCAAAAATTTCTCAATGAGGAAAAACTTCAACAAATGTCTCTCAAGAATGTCGAAATTTTTCTTTCTACGAATCTAAGCATTGAGAAACTTGAAGACATAAAAAATCTTATTACAAAAGAATCAAAAGCTCTGTAAAGAATTTTCTCATAAGGAGCTTAATAAAATGCTTGACGACATTAGAGACTGGCTGACCCAAAATAATGATAAAATTCTCCACGCTGCAGTTTGTTATTTAATTGTTCTAACTCTGGCCCATTTATATAGTCTGACAACAGGTATTGTCTGGGCCGTTATCTGGGGAGTATTGAAAGAGGTATATGATAAATATGTCAAGCACACTTTTTTCGATTTTAATGATTTAAAGGCTGATGTTGTTGGTATAATCGCGGGTATTGTTATCTGGATTTTGTAGGAAAAGGATGATTTATTAAAATGACAATAAAAATATTAGAAAAATCTTTTTATAAAGCTCGAAAACTTGGAGCTAAAGATAAGCAGACGAGGAAAAGAAAAAATATTCCATACCCAAAAAATGGGACAATAGAAGATAAAATGTTTTGGCACAGAGTTCACAGTCCTGAGGCTAAAAAAAGGTTAAAAGAAAGATATAGAATTGGTGGAATTTTAGAAAGACAAGAAAAAGAACAAGATAATTTAGAAAAATAAATAATTTGCATAAAGGTCGACGTTTTTTGTTGATGGTAGTTTCAGCACAATCTTCCGAGACAAAAGAATGATAAATGTTATTTTTAGGTAGGTGGATTAGGACCCAGAATCTGAGAAAATAAAATTGTGTAATTTAATTAAAAGAGGTAATATAGAAAATGTCAACCGTTTCACTTTATTGTGGCAATCTCCCATGGTCCTGCAAAAATGAGGACCTTCAGAAAAAGTTTGAGGAATTTGGGGTAGTGACTTCAGCTCGGATTATTACAGACAAGATGACGGGACGATCACGGGGCTTCGGGTTTGTGGACATTGATTCAGAAGATGCGAGTAAGGCAATTACAGCATTAAATGAGTCCGATTTCGGTGGACGAAAATTAACGGTTAATGAGGCCCGTCCCCGTGCTGAAATGGTTAG
>Ga0315284_10001644_pt1 | contig 31963 bp, 23 predicted proteins | sample YL17G09_16_MG_FD_203696 | JGI IMG/M metagenome (GOLD analysis project Ga0315284, IMG submission 203696) | Sediment microbial communities from Yellowstone Lake, YNP, Wyoming, USA - YL17G09_16 | ecosystem: Environmental > Aquatic > Freshwater > Lake > Sediment | place: USA: Wyoming | collected... | reverse complement strand
TGTTGGATACAAGTGCAATTTCGTCCGATAAGCTAGTCACCTTCAAGCGCTTCATACGCGAGCTTGCCCGCATACTGGCACCTACGGATGATCTGTGCCTGCACTCTTTCGATTCCAGGGACGCATACCTCGAGATGGATTTCACGTCGAGCCGCCGCCTGCTGTGGGATACCCTCGACAATATCGCCGTTCCTTCCGGCAGGTCAGGGAGCGTCCTGGCCGAGTTGTTTGGGGCGCAGCCGTTTACAGGGCTGGCCATCGACATGGCGCTCAGCAAACTCCACAAAACCAGCAATGGGAAGAAGGCTCTGCTTGTAATTTCCAACCGCTTCCGAGGGCTGGGACCGGCCACTGTCGAGCACGTTCAAGAGTCGGGCAGCACCCTGCTGACCCTAGGATTCAGCAACAAGACCGCCCTGTTTATCACTTTAGGAGGAGATCAGATCAGCAAAAACCAGTTGATGCGGGAATCCGGCGGCCGGCAATTCTCATCCGAGACGAATGACATGGAAGGCGTGTGTCGCGCAATTGCTTTCTCGTTAAAGAATTATTACGCGATTGGATACCTGACCGAGCCCGATCCTGCTGAAAAGAAGCCCCGGCGGATGGAGGTGCGAATCCCCGGAAAGGAATACACCATCCATTACCGGCGCACCTACCTGGCGAAATGACCAGCGAAGCGAAACCAGCTTCGGGAATGTGGCGGTGCCCTGCGCCTACAGATCGCTGAAGGCAATCCTTGGTATTCCAGCAGTCTCGAAGGCCTCGCGGACACGCGTGCTCGTGAGCGCTTCGAACTCCTCCACATGGTGATAGGTCGGCATCGTGCTTTCTATTTCGGGGCATCGGCGCGTGGCGGGGTGAAAGTAGATCTCGGTGACGCCGTCGGGAAGATTTTTGAGGAATTGCAGCAAAAGATCTGTTGTCATCGCCCCGCAGTCCGCCAGGCCGAAAATATGATCATTGCATTTCACCTGCGCCCGGCGCAGGCGCAGTTTCATGAATCCGATCAACGGAGAGAGCGAAATCCCGGCGGCCAGCCTGGCAATCGGCGCCTTTCCTGAGGCCCGCCATGAAGGCAGGGGAGGTTCGTTGGGAAGGCGCACCGCCGACAGGCCATAGTCGCGGCCCACTTCAAGGATCAAGTTCAGGATCCTCGGATGCAGATGCAGGTGGTTGTGGGTGTCGGCATGATCGAGAGTGAGTCCGGTTTCCCGGAACTTCTCGAACTGCGCGCGGATCTCAGCCTTCAGTTGCTTGCGGATGCCTGGCCCGAGAGCGTACTTGAATCCTGTTCGGACTGGATCATTGGAAAACTCGCCGCGGGCATTCACCAGATCGGGGATGGCTGGCGGATCCAGGATGGAACGGCCCTCGACCAGCACGACGTGCAATCCCACTCTCAGCGACGGCACCTGCTGCGCGCGTGCGATCGCATCCGCGGCTGCTCCGGCTCCTACCATCAGGCTGGCGGTGGTCAGGATCCCCCGACAATGAGCCTCGACGATCGCCTCGTTGACCGGCACCGCGAGCCCAAAGTCATCGCCATTGACGATAACTCGTTTCATGGCTTTCCTTGTTGGGCAATCAGGCGCCCATCTCGTGTGAGCACGAAATGCGCCTCGCGCCAAACGGTTGTGCGCTTGGTATAGGCCAGAGTGAGGGATACCAGCCCGGCAAGATCACGGAAAGGCAACCAATAAAGGCTGCGCAGTCCCTCACGGTCACGAAGGCCCCAACCCAAAATCACTGCCGCGGTGACCAGCCTCAGGCAAAGAGCCCCCAGCAGCACGGCCAGGCCGGCAGCGTCGCCGAGACGGACCGCGGCATAGAGAAACGCGAAGGGTACGGAACGGAGCAGAACGGTCGCAGAAAACGCGCCCGGGCGAGCTGCACGGTTATTCTGATCCCAGTAAACCTGATGCCCCCACCATTGCCGCGGGCCTTTCAGGTCCATGATCGTATCGATAAAATAAGGAACGATCACATCTTTTTTCCCGAGACTCCAGATGCGGCGGCCCATTTCATAATCTTCGACCAGATAATCCGCCAGTGCCGGCAATCCGCCGATTTCCTCGAGCGTCGAGCGGCGCAGGGCTGTGGAAGCGCCAAGACAGAATTTCGCGGCACCGGTGATGTGGGCGAAAATGATGTTTGTCATCAAATCCGCATTCAGCGTCAGCAGTTCAACCTTCTCGTACCACTTGTGGGCAAAGGCCGCTTTGTACAGCGTGCAGACAAATCCCACCTCGGGATCCGCCAGTGGGGCAACGATGGTTTTCAAGTAGTCGGATTGGACCAGTATATCGCTGTCGCCGATGACCAGGATGTCATGGCGCGCGTGTTTCAGGCCGCCGATCAAGTTATTGATCTTGCCGTTGGTGCCCGCCCGGCACTCCTCGATCGCCACGGAAACCTTCGAACTGCCAAATTCCTGCTCAATGTCCCGCAACAGCTGAATGGCGGGATCGTCACGCCGCTGCACGGAAAAAACCACCTGGAAGTCCGGGTAATCCTGGCTGCAGATGCTGCGCAAATTCTCGCGCAAATTCTTCTCGAGGCCGTAAACGGGCTTAAGAACTGTCACCGGAGGCCAGGATGCAAAGGAGTACGGGGATGGCCGCCGGCGGCGGGTGCGCAGACGGATCACGGCCAGCAGGCTGAGAATCGCATATACCGATCCGCACACCGCCGGGATCAGGAAAATCCATTCAAGAATCCGCAGAAACAAAGACAAGGTTACACTAGCCTCAGTTCACGCCGGAGGAAGACTTCCGGTTATCCGATGAGTTTCATATCCCACTCATGCAGCTCCAGGGATCGAGCTCCATGCATGACGTAGGGATCGCTGACTGCAGTTTTTTTCGCTTCCTCCAGTGATTCCGCCTTGTAAATGACCAGCCCTCCGGCTCCGTCCGAAAACCGGCCACGCGCGAAGATTTTCCCTTCCTGCGACTTTTGTTCAAGAAATTCCATGTGCGCGGGCCGCAATTCCTGGCATTTTTCCAAGTCTCTGATGGGTAATAAGGCCGCAAAATATTTCATCAGGCTCCGCTCCTTACGTACGTTATTCCGTGTTTCCGCACGGCAGTGATTTCGTGATCTTCGCACGAAACGGCTGGAAACAAAACGTTGAATTGGCATCAGTCTGTAATTCAGACAGTGGGAAAAAGCAGAGCCACGAATAACACGAATGGGGAGGCGAAACTTCCAACGCCCAGGAGTGGGATAGAGGAACACAAAGCCTGCGCTTTCGCCCCCTTCGCAGCGGCGCAGCGCTTTGCACCGCCATATCTTTGCGCGCGTCCCGCAGGCAAGCGCGCCCGGTTTCTGGTATCGGCGGTAAAGCGCAACGTGCGCTTGCCTGCGGGACGCGCGCAAAGATATGGGCCGGAGGCCGCCACTGCGAAGGGGGCGAAAGCGCAGTCCCCGCCCGGATCCCATTCGTGTTATTCGTGGCTGCCTTTCTTCTTGCACTGTCTGAATCGCAGTGGCATCAGTGCCGGTCGGCGCCCGCCTCTTGCGCCAGGAAAGAAGACCTCTTACGCGCAGGTCAGCGCGAGCGTTGACCCGGGATGTGCGGATCGATATGACCGGTAGTCATTAACAGCTTTGCAACCGGCATGGCTTCCAAGGCTCTCTTCACTTGATTGTCGGATTGTACGGCAATCCTGAATCCCTCCTGCCGGCCGAAGGCGATCGTATAAACTTCCTGCTGAATCCCGCGCTTTATGAAATCGGCATTCTTCAGGATATCCCCGGGCTTGATATCCATGCCGCGACTGTGCAGGAATCTCTCGAAATCCTCTAGAATTGCATCACTGATTTCCAGTTGTGGCCTGGGCTTCGCACCCCTGGCTGGAACGGGCCCAACTTCCAGATTCTTCAAGGGCAGTGCAAAGTTGCCGGCAGCAGCGACCTGACCCTGGGTCAGGCGGCGGGCATATTCAAAGAGCAACTGTTTCGAATTCAGTTGGGTTTCAAAGCGATTCGGTGTGTGCTCCGGTTCTTCGATATCCGGTGTAATTCCACCCCCTCCTAAAACCTGGCGGCCGCTGTCGGTCGTCTTGGACTCTCGCGGCTTTCGAGTATCGGCCACGCCGCCGCCCTGAAACAAATACTCGATGCCGGCTCCGGAATAGTCGCGCTGGATCTGACGCCCGCTCGGCGTGTAATACCTGGCGGTAGTCAAGGCCATCCCGGTGGCGCCGCCAAGTTTGTAGACTGATTGAACCAGGGCTTTGCCAAAGCTGGTTTCTCCTACAATCAGGGCCCGGTCATGATCCTGAAGGGCGCCCGCAACAATTTCCGACGCACTGGCGCTGTGGTTGTTTATCAGGATCACCAGGGGAATGTGGATTTTTTTCAGGCTCACCGTCCGGTACATACGCTCTGATCCACGGACGCGCCCTTTCGTGGATACGATCATCTGCCCGCGCGGCAGAAAGAGATCCACCACATCGATGGCCTGGCTGAGGAGACCTCCAGGATTATTCCTGAGATCGAGGATCAACCCGGCGAGACGGCTGGCATTGAGGTTCTCCAGCTTCTGCTTCAATTCGCCCGCCGTAGATTCGGAAAAGCGCTCGATCTTCACGTATCCGACGCCCGGACTGACTTCAAGGGCATACGGCACTGTCGAAATCGAGATCTCGTCACGTTCTACCCTGAATTGTATAGGGTTGCTCATGCCGGGCCGTTCCACTGTAATGGTCACCCAGGAACCTCGCGCTCCGCGCAGGCGATCCATGATCTCCTCCGGGGTCAGCTTGTCCAGAGGTTCGCCCCCAATATGCGTGAGGACATCGCCGGCTCGAAGGCCCACGCGCGCCGCGGGCGATCCGGCCACCGGAGGCTCGATAACCACCGAGCGGCCGTTGTCCCGCCGGAGACGCCGGACCGTGATTCCCAGGCCGTAATAGGTGCTGTGTTCCTCCTCCCTCAACCTGGCGAATTCTTTGGGATCGAAAAAGACGGAATGGGGATCCAGCGTGTGCAGCATCTCCCGGATCGCGCTGAAGAAAAGCCGATCTGATTTGACGCTGTCCACATAGTTGTGCTGGATGACGTCGATGGCCTCGGTGAATTGATCCATGAACTGCGCTGTACTCGCCTGAGGCGCCGGCACTGCCGCAGAATTGCGCCCGACGAAACCGGCCACGAGCGACGACAGCGCGACGATGAAAATCGTGAGAACCGCAAATCTATCCTTCAAGGCAGTCTCCCGTGCACCGGGGGTGCACCCAGGCGGATGAAAATCAATGATCTACTTAAGGCAGCCACGAATGACACGAATGGGTATGAACTTTTGAACCAGCAATGATTCGTGCCATTCGTGGCTGCTTTTGCAGTTTTCATGTGCGCCATACGACCGCCTGGGATCGGCGCGGACTCGGGCTATAAGGTCGGCATCCTGACCGCGGCGTCGGCAGGACGGACGGATTCAGCCTTCGGCAGCTCGGGAGTGAAATCCTCTCCGGGATTGATGAACTTGTCGCTCTCGAAATGGTATTGCTTGTCGTAGAGCTGTCGATAGCGGCCATTGGCCGCCAGCAATTCCGCGTGCGTGCCGCGCTCAACAATCTCTCCACCCTCCAGCACCAGGATCTGATCAGCGCTGCGAATGGTAGAGAGGCGATGCGCGATCACAAAAGTGGTGCGCCCATGTCGCAAGCGCTTCAGGCCGTCCTGGATCATCATTTCGCTTTCGCTGTCCAGGCTGGAGGTCGCTTCGTCGAGGATCAGGACGCGCGGATCCGCCAGGATTGCTCGCGCGATGCCGATTCTTTGCCTCTGGCCTCCGGACAATTTGATGCCGCGCTCGCCAACCACCGTGTCGTACTGTTTCTCAAACCCGGCGATGAACTCGTCGCAATGCGCGATACGGGCCGCTTCGCGGATCTCTTCGCGCGTGGCGCCGGGACGCGAAAACCGGATGTTATCGGTGATGGTGCCATCGAACAGGAAATTCTCCTGCATCACGACGCCGAGGTGCGTGCGATACTCGCGCAGCCGGACCGAGGCCAGATCAACGCCATCGACTATGACCCGGCCGCTGAGCGGCCGGTAAAAGGCCATCACCAGGCCTATGAGAGTGCTCTTTCCGGAACCGCTCGATCCGACCAGGGCGGTGGTCGAACCTGCCTGTGCATGAAACGAGACCCCTTTCAGCACCGGCGCGCCGTCGTTGTATTCGAAAGTGACATTTTCAAACGCGATATCGCCGCGCACATCCGGCAAGGGCAATCGGGTCTTGTCGTCCTGGTCTTCCGTGGCCTTCTGTTTGATTTTGCTGATGCGGTCGAGTCCGGCGAATGCTTCGGTAATCTGTGTTCCGATGGAAGCAATCTGCACCAGCGGCATGGCCATCAGCCCGGTAAAGAACGTGTACATCACCAGCTCGCCGAGCGTCATATTCCCCGCTAAAATCGCACGCCCGCCGATCAGCATGACGATGACGCCGATGACGCCGACGATGACGCTGGATGCCGATCCGGTAGCCGAGACACCGGTGACGGACTTTGCCACATTCCGCAAAAGCCGGTGGACACCATGCGTGAATACGATCTGCTCACGCTTCTCCGCGGTATAGGACTTTACAATGCGGATGCCCCCCATCGACTCTGCAAGCCTTCCGGTGACCTCCGCATTGATCTGCCCGCGTTCACGAAACAGCGGCCGCAACGTTTTGAAGGCCCAGGCCATGATGCCGCCGAAAGAGGCAAGCACGACCAGGGTCACCAGCGTCAGCTTCCAGTTGAGATAAAACAGGACGCCCAGGGCCAGGATCCCGGTGACAATGGAACCGGACAATTGCACCAGGCCGGTGCCCACCAGGTTACGGATGCCTTCGGCGTCGTTCATGATGCGCGAGATGAGCACCCCGGTCTGAGTGGAATCGAAGTATTGCACCGGAAGCCGCACAACATGGGCCTCGATGCTGCGTCTCATGTCGGTGATAGCCCGCTGCGCAGCGACACCAAGCACCTGGGAAAGGGCGAAAGAGGTCCCCGCATCGATCAGCGTGGCCGCACCCGCGGCCAGAGCGAGCAGCGGGAGCAGATCGTGACGCTGTTTTCCAATCACGTCATCGATCAGATACTTCGAGCATATCGGCAGTACCAACCCCGCCAAACGGCTGATGAGCATAAGGCCCAGCCCGAGCGCAAGGCGAGCGCGATGCTCCGAGATTAACCGGCGCGCCTCATCCCATGCCTGCGACCATCGGATTTTTTTCTTTTCCGCCAAACGCACCCCCATTCCTTACACCACGCCGGACTACTCCGTTCCTGTCGCGAAATTCGTTTTTAGGTCGAAGCACCGGTTCAACAACTTGGACTTCGACCTGGACCTCGACGTGGACCTGGACAGTCCTTTCCGCGATATACTTCCACATGCGTCATATTTACCAGATCGCTCTCCGTTTTTGCCGCATCCACGTCCAGGTCCACGTCCAGGTCCACGTCCAGGTCGAAGTCCAGGTCCAGAACAGATAACCATGGAGTTTTGCGACAGAAACCACCTTGTCACCCCCAGAAAGCCATGCGATCCGCCAGTGCGCAAGTGGATTGTATACCGGCGCATCGCCGCCGCAACCGAGAAGTGTGCTTGAGGAACTTTTAACTTGTCCCCCTGGTATCGCTCGGATAAGAATGCCTGTTAACAATTTCGGGTGAGAGACAAGCGGTTAGACAGATCGGAATGGGCCATGGAACTTGCACAGATCATAAAGCTTGCACGCGGGGATGAACCCGCCGAGACTCTGCTGACCAATGCTCGCCTGGTCAATGTTTACACGGGCGAGACGTATCCTGCAGATATTGCCCTGGCCGACGGCCGCATCGCCGGCATCGGCGCAGGGTACACCGCCCACCAAGTGGTCGACCTGGGCGGACGCTATGTCTGCCCGGGCTTTATCGATGCGCACGTCCATATTGAAAGCAGCATGATTCCGCCTCATGAATTCGCCCGCGCCGTGGTAGCGCGCGGCACAACCACGGTCATCATCGATCCGCATGAAATTGCGAATGTGCTGGGGCTCGAAGGCATCCGCTACATGTTCGACTCCGCCAAATACAACCCTCTGTCCGTATACGTGATGATGCCTTCCTGCGTGCCTGCCACCGACATGGAAACCGCCGGAGCTCATCTGCGCTGGTACGATATTGCACATTATCTGAGTGATAATTGGGTGCTGGGCCTGGGTGAGATGATGAACTTCCCCGGGGTTGTCCTTGGCGACGAAGAAGTGCTCAACAAGTTGCGCGGATTTGAGAAAGGCATCCGAGACGGGCACGCACCGGGACTGACCGGCCGGGACCTGGTGGCTTATGTGGCCGCGGGTATAGGCTCCGACCACGAAGCGACGACCGTCGAAGAGATGAGGGAAAAGCTGCGCCTGGGCATGGTGGTGTTCATCCGGGAGGCCACCAATGCCCACAATCTCCTCTCGCTCATCCCCGGGCTCACTGTTGCCAACGGCCCCCGCGTGTGCTTCTGCACAGACGATCGCCAACCCGCCGATCTGATGAATGAAGGCCACATTGATTTTCTGATCCGCACCGCGATTTCAGAGGGCGTCTCGCCCCACATGGCCATCGCGATGGCGACGCTCAACACCGCAAACTATTTTCGCTTGTTCGACCGGGGGGCCGTCGCTCCAGGCAAGCGCGCCGACCTGGTGGTATTCTCTGATCTGAAAAATATCCGTGCGGAAATGGTCTTTCGCAGCGGTCGCCTCGTGGCGCAGGACGGGAAGGTTATTCCGTGGGAACGGCCGCTCAAGCCTGCCGTCTTGCGATCTTCGATGAATGTCAACTGGGACCGGGTCAACCTGCGCATCCCCGCGCAAGGCAAGCGCGGCCGCATCATCGGCGTGATCCCCAACCAGCTGATCACCGAACATCGCAAGGCCGACTTGAAAATTGTGGACGGTGAGGTCGTCTGCGACCCCGACCATGACATTGCGAAAATCGCCGTCATTGAGCGTCACCTCGCCACCGGTAACTTTGGCATCGGGCTGGTCCAGGGCATCGGCCTCCGGCGCGGAGCAATCGCCTCGACCATCGCGCATGACAGCCACAATATCATCGTCGTGGGCATGGACGATGCTTCCATGTTGACCGCGGCACATGCCGTTGCCGACATGCGCGGCGGCATGGCCGCCGTGGATGGGGATCAGGTGATAGCCAAGCTTCCCCTGCCTATCGCCGGGCTGATGAGCGATCAACCGATTGAGATCGTCCGCGACCAGATCGAAGGCCTGATCGGCGCAGCGCACCAGTTGGGCTCACCACTGCACGATCCCTTCACCGCCATCTCCTTCCTGGCATTGCCGGTCATCCCCTCCCTGAAGATCACGGACAAGGGCCTGGTAGACGTCGACAGGTTCCAAATCGTGCCGCTGTTCGAGTAATAGCACCAGAACTGCGGTTCAGACAGTAGGAAAAAACCAGCCACGAATGGCACGAATAGCCCGAAAAAAGGAGAGAGGGGCCACCAAGGAAGTGCTATTCGTGTCATCGGTGGCTGCTTTTAGCTTGTTCTGTCTGAATCACAGTCATTTGTACTTGAACCTCGATTTCATAAATGAAAATATTATCTGATTGCCAGGTGATTTTGGGGATGGAACTCCGAGAGGAAATTGCCCTTATGCGATTACGTTTGCCTGCCCTTATCCTTCTGACTGCTGCAACCTTACAGGGTGGCGATTGGCCCCAGTTCCGAGGTCCCAATCGGGACAATATCTCCACGGAGACCGGCTTGTACAGGACATGGCCGGCTGCCGGCCCGAAGGTACTCTGGAAGATCCCCGTCTGCGAAGGCTACGCGGGAGCGGCCATCAAGGACGGCAGGCTTTACCTGAACGATTACGAGGCCCAGAAAAAAGAGCATCTCGTCCGTTGCATCTCGCTCGCCGATGGGAAGGACCTCTGGCAGTGGAGCTATCCGGTCGAGATTCGCACCAACCACGGCATTACAAGGACGGTCCCGGCAATTGGCCGCAGCCTGGTGTTTTCTCTGGATCCCAAATGCCGCTTCCACGCCTTAGACATAAAGACCGGCAAACTGGTTTGGCAGAAGAATCTGGTCCAGGAATACAAAGCAACGATCCCAGGCTGGTATGCGGGCCAGAATCCGCTTCTCGAGGGGGATAGAGTCCTCATCGCCACGGGCGGCGACGCGCTTGCCGTCGGCTTCGACCAGGCGACCGGCAAGGAAGTCTGGCGCGCTCCCAACGAATTCAAGGACGTGATGTCCCATTCCTCTCTCATGCCCGCAACCATCGGAGGAGTCAAGCAGTACCTCTACCTGACCATGAACAAAGTTATCGGAATCGCCGCAGCCGACGGCAAAATCCTTTGGAATATCCCCTTCACCGTCAAAATGGCAGGGTGCCCTTCTCCGGTTTCCATCGGCGACGGCAGGGTCTTCGTCACCAGCGGCTACGAGGCCGGCAGCATGATGATCCAGGTCCAAAAGGGAGCCGCCGGTTTTACGGTTCAAAAGCTTTATGACTTGACCAGCAAGCAATTCAACTCCGAGGTACACACGCCGATTCTCTTCCAGAATCACCTCTTCGCGGTCGGCAGCACGACGCACGGCAGATTTACCTGCCTCGGCCTCGACGGCAAAATCGTGTGGCAGAGCCCTGTCGTTTCAGGCGATACGGCCGCAAGCCGGACGTTTTATCTCGGAGGTTTTATGCTTGCCGATGGCTTATTTTTCATACTGGACGGCAACACCGGGATGCTCCGTCTCCTCGACGCCAACACCAACCAGTATAAGGAATTGGCCAGCGCGCAGATTCTCGAGGGAGAAGACGTTTGGGGGCCGATGGCCCTCTCCGACGGGAAACTGATTGTCCGCGATATGAACAAGATGGTCTGCCTCCAGGTTGGACCATCCGCGGCCGGTAAGAAATAATGCTCGAGGTGGGGATACTTTATTATGGAACCGAATGATAAGGAAACGACGCAATTGAGCTTGACGGATCGCTTCCGGCGATCCTGGTTCCCGCCGGCCGCAGTGGTTGGAGCCTTGGGCGCCTTTGTTGCAGCCGCTCTTCGGGTCAGGCCGGCGGTAAAGGCTTCTGCGCGCCCGGCTGAATCTGCAGCCACTCCAAATCCCGCGGCGCAGGCTGCCGGATCCGCACCTCCGGTGCAAGGCCTGGTGCGGACGTATGCGCAGTCCGGCGCGCTGGGCGGCGCCACTTCCGCTCATCCGTTCCGTCGCAGCCTTGCAGGCGTCGCCGTCGGCCCCAACGACATGATCTATGCCTTGGGCGACGATGAAATGAGAGTTTTTGACTCCACTGGAAATCCTATACGGACATGGAGAGTGCCCGAAAAAGCCGAATGCTTCTCCGTTGGGCCGGATCAGCATGTTTACGTTGGGGCTGCAGGTCGCGTCGAAATCTTTGAGGCCACAGGAAGCCACGTGGGAGGTTTTGCTGCCGGCGAGAAAAACCGGCCTGCCGGCATTACCGCGATCAAGGTCTTTCAAAAGGACATCCTGGTCGCGGATGCCGCCGCCCGGATCATCCGGCGCTATGATGCAAACGGGAAACAGCTTGGCATCATCGGGAACAAGAGCAAGGCTGGAAGTTTTATCCTGCCGAACAAGAGCTTGGACATCGACATCGACACCAAGGGAGTGATACGCGCCACCGACACCGGCCGTCATCAAGTCACATCATGGGCGATCGACGGCTCGCCGCTCGGCTCGTTCGGCAAATTCGGCATGAGCGACCCCGCGGATTTCGTGGGCTGCTGCAACCCGGTGAACCTGGCCCTTGCTCCGGACGGGACCATCGTCACGGGGGAGAAGATGGTGGCGCGGATCAAGGTCTACCAGGCCGATGGCAAACTGCTTGCGGTCATCGGTCCGGAGCACTTCGATCCCAACTGCATCCACATCTACATCGCGGTGGATTCGAAAGGACGAATCCTCGCCGCCGATCCGGAGCGGCGCGAGGTCAAAATATTTTCCCTGGTGGCCAAGGCTGGGACCGCGGAGCGGAAGACAGAGGAGCCTGAAAGCACATGAGTGAACAAAGCACACGCCGCCAGTTCATTGACCGTTCCTGCCGCATTTTGGGATTCGCCGCAATCGGCGGGACCGCCGGCCTGCTCACGCACAGAGCCTCGGGAGATGCGGTGTACCAAGTTGATCCGTTCAAGTGCACCGCCTGCGACTTGTGCCGCACGTCCTGCGTCTTGAGTCATTCCGCGGTAAAAGCCGTCAATGATTTCGACAAGTGCGGCTATTGCATGCTCTGCCCCGCCTACTTTGATGTGACGAGCCGGCCGGATGAGAAGGGCATTCCTGCGGGCAAGGTTTGTCCCCAGGATGCGCTCAAACGGCGAGTGGTCGGCAAGGTGGACGAAGAAGATCCCAACAATAATTATTACGAGTACATCATTGATGAAACCCGGTGCGACGGCTGCGGGAAGTGCGTCAAGGCCTGCAAGCCTCCGGCGGGTAATGGATCCCTGCGCCTCGAAATCCGCTATGCGCGCTGCCTGGAATGTAATGAATGCTCCATTCAGATTGCCTGTCCGGATCGCGCCATTGTGCGCCTATCGACGCCGGGTATGGCTCCGAAGGAGCACGTTGTTGAAAGCAAGAATGTCTAGTTTTCAATCCGGCCCTGCAAAACGAATCTGGCTGCTGCTCATGATCGTTGCCGCCCTGGCAACCAGTGTGCTCTTTGCTCAATATCAGAAGGCGCCCCCCGATTTCGGCGGCAGCTACAGCTTCCCCACTCCTGCCCATCCGGAGCCCCGCGCCTACTGGATTCGCATGGTGGACATCGGGATGCTCATCGGCGGCATGGCTCTCGCGGCGTGGTTTATCCTGAAGCGCCGGAGTCGCAATGGGGTGATGATGCTCAGCATCGGCGCGGTCGCCTATTTCGGCTTCTACCGGAAAGGTTGTATCTGTCCCATCGGCGCAATTCAGAATGTAACTCTGTCCCTGGTCGATTCCCGCTACCTGATGTCCTATGGTGTGATCGCTTTTTTCTTTCTTCCCCTGGCAACCGCGCTCCTGTTCGGACGCGTTTTCTGCGGCGGCGTCTGCCCGCTTGGGGCGCTCCAGGACCTCGTTGTCCTGCGCCCCAGGAAGGTGCCGGAAAAACTCGACCAGGCCTTGAGCTGGCTGCGATACGTGTACCTCGGCCTGGCGGTTTTGTTTGCCGGATGGGGCCTGCACCTCAAATTCGGATCTTTTCAGATCCAGATGGGTCGGCGCTTTCTCATCTGCGAGTGGGACCCCTTCATCAGCATCTTCCGGATCACCGGGGCTTTTCATATGCTCGTGATCGGAGCCATTTTTATCCTCGGGGGGATGTTTATCGGGCGACCATACTGCCGCTGGCTCTGCCCCTATGGCGGCCTGCTTTCGATCCTGTCGCGTTTCTCATGGAAAAATGTCCGGATCACACCCGACAAAGAGCTCGATTGCGGCTTGTGCGCCGATGCCTGCCCCTATGGCGCCATCCACGACCTCAGGGCAGACCGGGCTTCCTGCCTGGCTTGCGCCCGCTGTTATGAATATTGCCCCCGCGAGTTGAAGCTGCATGGCGGCCCGAGCGGTTCCGATTCAGTGGTCCAGGTGAAGTGGAGGAACGCGATGAAGAACGGCCGCTGGCAATCAATCGTGCGTTCCTGGACAGGCATTACTGCCGCCATCGCCGTTGCGCTCGCCTCTGTCTGGCTGATATCGGTGTACATCCATGCCCGCTATGTGACGCCGCGCGACAAGGCTGTCATCGATTCGTTGAAGAAAAAAGCGACGCAAGACGTAGAGGTCCAGAAGGTCCTGCAGCCGGAAACGGATCGCCAGCACCTGGTCTTGGCGGCTCGGCGCGGGCAATACAACGTTGGCAGTCTTTCGTTGCTGATTGCCCTCGCAATTTTCCTGGCATGGTACAAGTGGTTCCGGCCGGACCGCGGCGATTGGACTGGCGTCCCTCCATGGCTTTTGCAGCACCTGGAAAAGATTCCGGACCGGTCGGCAAAGGCAGTTCCAGTCGTCAAATCCAAGAAGGTAGGGAAGAAACACCCGGTTCGACGATTCCGCCGTTAATCACAGTGGCGCCGCCCTCAAAACCCGCAATCCTCGACCTCGGCCCGGTGGAGGAAATCCTCCGAACTGAGGGGCGAGGACCGGATGCAGCCATCCCGATCCTTCAGGCGATCCAGGCCCGATACCGTTATCTCCCGCTCGAGGCGTTGCAGAAGGTTTGCGAAGCTACGGAGATCACGCCGGCCCAGATTGCAGGCGTAGCCTCTTTCTACAGCCAGTTCCGGCAGAATCCGGTGGGAGATCATATCGTCAGGATCTGCGAAGGAACGGCTTGCCACGTATCCGGCGCGGCGGAGGTAGGAAGCGAACTCCGGCGCTGTCTGGGAATGGCCGAAGGATCTGACACGGACCCTTCGAGGCGGTTCACGATGGAACGTGTCGCCTGCGTCGGTTCCTGCAGTCTCGCGCCCGTGCTCACAATCGACGAGAAAATATACGGGCAGTTGAGCGCCCTTTCAGTAGGCAAGGTACTCCGGGATTTCATCGAGACGAAGAACGCCGACAAGAGAAATGGCAATGGAACCCGGAAGCAGCCGTCAATTCCTCTGGGTATGGCCGCGGCCGGCTTGGCGGGTAAGCCGGTTGAAATACGGATCGGCCTTGGATCCTGCGGCATCGCCAGCGGCGCCCAGCAAGTGCGGACTGCATTGGACGATGCGGTGTCCTCACTGGGCGGTGGGGCTGCGGTAAAGTCCGTGGGCTGCAGCGGCTTATGCCACCGCGAGCCGTTGATTGAGGTGATTGAAGACGGCCACCACGCGCTCTACGGAAATGTCCTGCCTGAAGATGTCCGGAAGGTTGTGCGCACACACGTCAAGCCGCGCGGCATCCTCCGCAAGGTCCGTGAGGAAATCCGTGACGCAAAGGCACGGCTCTTGGACGACCGGGCCTGGGATCCGATCACTGAGCGCAGGGTTGACACTACGCCCTACATGAAGAAGCAGGTCCGCGTCGTTCTGGAGAATTGCGGTGGCATCGATCCTTTATCGCTGGAGGATTATCGTAAACGGGAAGGCATGCGCGCACTCGAGAAATGTCTCAAGAGCCTGTCGCCCCAGGAAGTGATCGATCAGGTGCGCAGCGCCGGCCTCAGAGGCCGGGGAGGTGCGGGATTTCCTACTGCCGTCAAATGGGACATCACCCGCCGCTCTCCCGGCACACCGAAGTACGTGATTTGCAACGGCGACGAGGGAGATCCCGGGGCATTCATGGATCGGGCGGTTCTCGAAGCCGATCCCTTCCGCGTGATTGAGGGCCTGGCCATTGCCGCCTACGCCGTCGGATCCGGCGAAGGATTTCTCTATGTTCGCCGGGAATACCCCATCGCCGTGCGCCATGTGCGCGCTGCCATCGAAACGGCCGAAAAACACGGATTTCTCGGCGACCGCATTTTCGGCACCCAATTCAGCTTCAAGCTGCATATGCGCGAGGGGGCCGGCGCCTTCGTGTGCGGAGAGGAAACCGCGCTCATCCAATCGATCGAAGGCCAGCGCGGCATGCCGCGTCTGCGGCCTCCTTATCCGGCACAATCAGGTCTCTGGGGAAAACCGACGCTCATCAACAACGTCGAGACACTGGCGCGCCTGCCATGGATTTTCCGCCGCGGCCCCGAAGCCTTCGCCGCAATGGGAACGGCAAAATCCAAAGGAACCAAGGTGTTTTCACTCGTCGGAAAGGTCAATCGCGGCGGACTGATTGAGGTACCCATGGGCATCTCCATCCGAGAAATTGTTGAGGAGATCGGCGGCGGCATCAAGGGCGGCAGGCAGTTCAAGGCAGTCCTGGCTGGCGGGCCGTCAGGAGGATGCATTCCCGCGCGGCTTGCCGACACACGCATCGATTTCGAGGAGTTGGCGTCCACGGGCTCCATCATGGGTTCCGGAGGGTTGGTGGTTCTGGATGATTGTGACTGCGCCGTCGACATCGCCCGCTATTTCCTGAACTTCACCCAGAACGAGTCGTGCGGAAAGTGCACGTATTGCCGTGTCGGCACCAAGCGCATGCTGGAAATACTGGAGCGCATATGCCAGGGCAAAGGCAAGGAAGAGGACCTGCACACCCTCGATGAGCTCAGCATGCGCATCAAGAAGGGCAGTTTGTGCGGGCTTGGGCAAACCGCGCCCAATCCCGTTTTGACGACGCTGCGATACTTCCGGGATGAGTACGAGGCTCATATCCGGGAAGGGCGATGCCCGGCAGCATCATGCAAGGCGCTGATCCATTACCGGGTTCTGGATTCCTGTACCGGATGCACGCTATGCGCGCAGGCTTGTCCGGCCGGCGCCATTCAAGCCCGGCCGTATATGCGGCATGAAGTGGCGGACGACCTGTGCACGCGCTGTGGCATGTGCGTGACGGCATGCCCCGAAAACTCCATCGAGGTTGCGTGAATCAACAGATTTGTGAGAAAGCAACATGGTTCGATTGACGATTGATGGCCGGGAAACTCAAGTCGAGGATGGTAAAACGATTCTCGATGCTGCGCGCGGGCTTGGAATCCGTATTCCCACCTTGTGCCACGTGGAGAATTTCCCGCCATCCGCCTCCTGCTTCCTTTGCGCCGTGCAGGTGCAAGGGCGGGAAAATTTGTCCCCCTCATGCGCCATACCGGCCGCTGACGGCATGGTGATATTTACCGATTCGGACGAGGTGCGCGCTTCGCGGAAGATGGCGCTGGAGCTCCTCCTGTCGGATCATGTGGGCGACTGCATCGGACCATGCAGGACAGGCTGCCCGGCACGGTTCGACATTCCGGGCTTCCTCACGCAGCTGTCTGCCGGCGACATCAAGAGGTCCGGAGAGATTGCCTCCGATTTCCTGACCCTGCCGGCCGCGTTGGGCAGGATCTGCCCGCGTTTGTGCGAAGAGCGCTGCCATCGGTGCGATAAGGGAGAATCCCTCTCCATTGGCAGTCTTCACCGCTTCGCCGCAGACCGCGACATGGCTTCCGAGGCGCGTTACATCCCGCGCAAGGATAAGGAAAGCGGCAAGAGAGTTGCCATCGTCGGCGCCGGGCCCGCAGGCCTCACCGCGGCCTACCACCTGCTGCGGCGCGGTCATGCCGCCACCATCTTCGATGCCCATCCCGATCCGGGGGGCATGCTCCGCTATGGCATTCCCGAATTCCGCCTCCCGCGCCAGGTGCTGGATCAGGAAATTGATGTCATCCGCATTCTGGGCGGGGAGTTCAGGATGCGGAGGCGGCTCGGCTCCGATTTCAGCCTGGACGACCTGCGCCGTGATTTTGACGCCGTTTTCCTCGGGCTAGGAGCCCAGGGCTCGCGCGGCCTGGAATGCCCGGGCGAGGAGCTCGCATTGCCTGCCATCGAATTCCTGGCAAGAGTCTCGGAAGGCCATCCCCCGCGGATTGGCGGCAATGTCATGGTCTTCGGCGGCGGCAATTCTGCGATGGACGCTTGCCGAACGGCGGTGCGGCTCGGGGCTCAATCCGTAACGGTTCTCTACCGCCGCAGCCGCCGGGAGATGCCGTGCCTCATGTCTGAAGTGGAATCCGCGGAAGCCGAAGGGGTAAAGCTGGAGACGCTGGTCGCGCCGCTGCGTCTCGAAAAAACAGACGCCGGCAGGCTCCAGATGACATGCGTTCGTATGGAGCTTGGCGCCCCGGATGACAGCGGCCGGGCCCGGCCTGTGCCGATTCCCGGCTCGGAATTTACCGTGGAAGCCTCGAGCGTGATCGCGGCCGTCGGGCAGGTAGTGGAGATCGGATCGCTGAGTGCACATGGACTTCGTCTGGGACGATGGGGCATCGCGGTCAATCCTGCCACGCTGGCGACCAATCTCGACGGCGTATTCGCCGGCGGGGACGGCGTTACAGGAGCAGACCTTGCAGTCCGCGCTGTTGCTTCCGGAAGGCTCGCCGCCGTTGCCATCGATCAATATCTGGGCGGCCGTCCCGTCAAAGGGGACCCGGAGATGGTCGGCGTGCTGATGACCAGAATGGATGAAAAGGAGCTCGCAGCGTTCTTCCGCGAGATTGAACAGGCGCCTCGCGCCGCCATGCCGGAGCTCCCGCTGGAAAAGCGCGTGGGAAGTTTCGAAGAGGTGGAATTGGGATTTTCACAAGAAGTGGCTATGAAGGAGGCCGGCCGCTGCATGAACTGCGGGTGTTGGAAGGCCGGCACGTGCCAGCTCCGGCAGATCGCGACCGAGTACGGAGCGGATCCACTGCGTTTCGCCGGCGCGCGCAGGAAGTTCCAGCGCGACTCATCCCACCCGGAGATCATCTACGAGCCCGGCAAGTGCATCCTCTGCGGAGCGTGCGTGACGGCAGCCGCACAAGCCGGCGACGGCCTGGGACTGGCGATCGTCGGGCGCGGATTCGAGGCCGCAGTCGCGGTCCCGCTTAAAGGAACCATGATCGAAGCACTCCCCACGGCCGCGCGGCGCGCCGCCGAAGTCTGTCCCACCGGCGCTTTTGCATTGAAGGATTCCGACAGCCGCGGCTGCAGCTTAGCCTGATCATGCGTGGGCGCCGGGCTCTGCACGGCGCTCAGAGATTAGGAATTATTTTATCCAATGCCAGGTCAGAACGCAGCCTCAGGGCGGTCGGGATCAGAGAGAGCAGTCGCAAAATCGTCACAATCATGACCGCAGAGTGTCTGGCATTGGGCCGCAGAAAGTCAACCGTTTCAATGTGGTCGGGGTATTGGCGAATGACACCAAAACGATCTTTTCGGGAACGAGTTTATGGGAGGAGCCACGCCCCAATGCGTGATTAGAAGCCGATTTGCAGGCAGCCGCAAATCTGCAGGTATGTTCAGCGTGCCGTGAAAAAGACTTCCTGATGTTTGTGGAGGGAACCGATCACCGCGCCGACAACAGCGCCAATGGCTGCGGTACCGATGCCTGCCCCGGCATAGGCGCCGATGGCTTCCCCGTCCCAGGTCGGTCCGCTTGCGGTTTTACGCTCATTGACAACTGCGAGACCGATAAAGCCCGCTCCGAAGCCGACAGCCGAGCCGATAAGCGCGCCTTTAATCTTTTTGCCACGGACCTTAGCCGCGCTGACGATGGTCTGCACTCCGGTCCTGGCCAGACTGCGTTCTGTTCCGTTGGTATCTCTTATCATCAGGTTCACGGGTCCCATCTGGATAAAGGTGCTGGCGATCTGTTCTCCGGAGATCAGTGTTACTATGATTCTGGTTCCAGGGGACAAGGCAGCCACCTTGTCCCAGTTGCCGGGGGCCACACCAGCGGACAAAGGTGATGCAAGAAGCAATGACCCCACCATAACAAGAGCCAAAAGGTACGGTTTCATATTTTCCTCCGCCACTGACGTGACTAACGGCAATCTGTACTCACGCTGAAAAACTTGGATCAAATCGTATTTGGACGACTATTCATAAATGCGAAAATCGGTCACATAACGGATCATTTTAGGAGAGATTGGGCGGGAAAACCTAGTCTCAAGACCACACCCTCGCCGGCACGAACGCGGCCGGGTTGCAGGCAGAAGCCGGTGCACCACGGCGGAAACCTGGCGACATTTGTGCTTCGCATGACTGCTTTTGCCGCCTGGGACGGTTTTAAGAGGGGCAATCCCGGGATTTTTTTCTGCTCTGTCGCGCCCAGGATTGCGGTAAACTGCCTGACCATGCAGGCTCGTGAGCATACGCTGGAAATTCGTATCTACCTGGAAGACACCGACGCACAAGGCATCGTGTATCACGCCAACTATCTCCGATATTTTGAGCGCGGCCGGAGTGAGATCTTCGAATCGTTCGGGATTCCGCTGGATCAGGTCGCGCGGCCGGACTGCAGGCTGGTTGTCTACGAAACTCGCATCAAGTTTCGCCGGCCCGCGGCCCTGGGAGACAGGATCGAGGTGCTCACTTCGATGCGGCGAATGTCCGACTACCGGCTCACCTTCCGGCAGCAGATCAGACGCAAGGGAGAGGATTCGTCCCTGGTGAGCGGCGAAGTGGACGTCGTCGCCATCGGCCAGGACGGCACACTGAAGGAATTGCCGGCGATCTTTGCTTCAACCTGATGCGGTGCTGTTCAGCGCAGGCAGATACGCAGCGGCAAGGCGCCAATCACATATTATGGCAGGGAAAAGTCTATTACCTGATGCCGGCCTATCCGATGCTGTTTGCGTCTGGAGCAGTAGTGATCGAGGAATGGCTTGCGCACCCGCGTCTGCGCTGGCTGAAGCCGGCCTACGCGATTGTGCTTGCGGTCTGGGGTGCGCTCCTGGCGCCCGTTTTTCTGCCGATTCTGCCGCCCGAAACCTACCTACAATACAGTCGGGCCACCGGCATCGCACAGCCTAAGATCGAAAACCGGGGCACCAACAAAATGCCGCAGTTTTTCGCGGATCGCCTTGGCTGGCAGGAAATGGTCGAGACCGTCGCGAAGGTGTATAACACCCTGCCTCCTGAGGAAAGATCGAAAACGGCGATTATCGGCAACGATTTCGGGCAGTGCGGAGCCGTCGACTTTTACGGGCCGAAGTACGGTTTGCCCAAGTCAATTGGAACCCACCTCACCTACTGGTTGTGGGGTCCACGCGACTACACGGGCGAGACTATGATCGTCCTGGGCGATACCAAAAAGGGCGCCAGCCAATGGTTCGACAGCGTCGAGGAAGTAGCCGAAGTGACAAATTCCTATGCCATGAAGCAGGAAAACTTCAAGGTGCTCCTCTGCCGTCAACCAAAGAACGGCACAACGCTCAAAGATATTTGGCCGCGCATCAAGAATTACAATTAGCCTGGAAAGACTCCGTGAAATCTAACCGCGTTGAGAATTCTTCACGTCTTTCCGAACATTTCGTGCCAGCCTTTCACTCCCACTGCCTGAACCGCAGGATCGTCATAAGTGTATTTTTTGGGATCGTAACCGATGGTGTCGGCGTATCATGACCCTATGCATGAGGTTCCTTCCCTTCCAGACCTCTTCCAATTGCCCGCGCACTACCGGATCGCGAAATAGACGAGCTGAGCTTTGCGTGAGCAGGGAGACTTATCTGCCCTGCAGTTAGACGTGTTTAGCGTGTGTGTGAAAGTTTCAATATTGCATGAAGGCAGATCGTGCTATAAGTGAGGCCAGACAGTGCGGGGCGCGCCTGGGGCCGCTCCGACGTTGCTCATTTTTTTGCCGGAGCCATTAAATTTCAAGAAATCTGGCCAAACACTGAGCGTGCCGCAGGGCGGCCTGGCGCGCGATGGATGTCGTGCGAGCCGGGTACTCCCGCGGAGGCCGGTGACTCTTAGAAGGGATCAGGGAAATGACTAAACATCAAGCCAGTATGCTGAATTCCGTGAGCGGGGGACCTGGTTACCACGCAGCCAGGGTGATCACGACAACTGAGGTCTCCGCTCTTGCGCTACGAAAGTCTTTCATCAGCGGCGCCGTTGTGGGGGCTCTTGTCGCCGCATTCCTCGCCGTGGCGGTTCCGCAAGCGGCCATTGCGCAGAAGTCGTCAATTCCTACGCCCGAGTCATTTTTCGGTTACTCGATTGGCGCCGACGGCAAGATGCTCGATTATGAACAGTCCATCGAATATTTCAAGAAGCTGGCGGCGGCGAGCAATCGCATCCACCTTTTGAATGTCGGCAAGACCTCGTTCGGCCGCGAATGGACCGTGGCAATCATCACATCGTCGCAGAATTACGCGAAGCTCGATCACTATCGGCAGATTAACATGCGGCTCGCGCATCCGCTGGGGCTCACGGACGAAGAGGCCCACCGGCTCGCGCGCGAAGGCAAAGTGATCGTGGACATCAGCGGCGGGCTGCATGCGACGGAATCGGCTGGATCCCAACATACGCCGCAGCTCGCTTACGAGCTGCTCTCGAAGGCTACGACGGATCCGGCGATCAAAGAGATCTTCGATAACGTCATCTTCTTCCTTTGGCCCACCATCAATCCCGACGGCCAGGATATCGTTGTGCACAACTGCTGGGAAACCATGGCAGGGAAACCCGCGCTCACCAATGAGCCGTACGAGAAGTACATGGGGCACGACAATAATCGCGACAGCTACATGATGAACGGAATCGAGTCGCGATTGCGGCAGCGCGTGTGGCGGGAGTGGGAACCGGACATCATCTACGTGCACCACCAGTCGTCGCCCTTCCCGACGCGCATCTGGATTCCTCCATTTGCCGATCCGGTCGGCCTGCGCGCGCCGGCGATCCCCGCGCGTGAGATCAACACGATCGGCACATTCATCGCGCAGGAACTGGACGCGCACGGACAGCCCGGCGCGACGCATATGCTGGCGACGTTCGACGCGTATTACCCCGGCTACATCGACTATATGGCCGTTTACCAAAACATTCCATCATGGTGGACGGAGACACAGGGCGGCGGCTGCGCCAGCACGCGCACGACGAAGGAAGCCGACCTCCCGCGCGACTATAAGGACGAGGTTCCTACGGCATTATATTTGAGCCCCTGGATCGAGGGCAGCTGGAGCCTTCGTGATGCCGTCAACATCATGGTCACCGCGTCCATGGCGACGCTGCGCTACGGCGCCAAGTTCAAGGACGATGTGCTTTATAACCGATACCAGTCAGGGCGCGACGTGATCAGGAAGTACGCAACAAAGGGGCCGTTCGCATACATCGTGCCGCAGGCGCAGCGCGACCCGGTGGCCCCGATCGAACTTCTGAGGAGATTTGCGTTCCACGGAATTCGGATCAGCCGGCTCGACCACGATGCGACGTATGAAGGCGTCTCCTATCCGAAAGGAACATGGGTGATCCCGATGGACCAGGAGTTCGCATCGCTGGTGCAGGAGATATTCGAGGTGCAGCACTACCCGGCTTATGCCGGCGATACTCCTTACGATGCAGCCGGATGGACACTGCCGTTCCAGATGGGCGTGAACGTGATCGAAGCGGCCAAACCACTCTCCGCGGAGTTCAAAACGGCGATGAAACCGGTGCCACCCGGCAAGCCCGTCGACTGGCGGACGGCCCCTGATGAGCCGCTCACGACTAATCCAAACGTCGTGAACATCGTGCCGAGACCGGGAGGCATCACGGGCACGGGGGACCAGGTTTTGCTCGATCCAGTGCAGAACAACTCGTTCAAGCTCCTGACGCGCGCACTGGCCGAGGGCGGCAAGGTGAGCGTGTCGGGCTCCGGCACGGCGTCACGCTATCTCGTGTCCGGCGTTCCATCGGCAAAACTCGACGCATGGGCCGCCGAACTCTGGGTCACCGGCGAGCGCACGTCAGGGGCAAGCGGGACGGCGGTCTCGGGAACGCCGCCGCGAATTGGGCTGGGCAACGAGGGAATGGCGTGGACCGAGTGGCTGTTGGATACGTTCGGAGTGAAGTACCAGAAAGTTTCGCAGGCGGATCTGGCAGCCGGTAATCTCTCGTCGAAATTCGACGTGCTCGTTCTTCCCGGCGGCGTGGGCGGCGGAGGTCGCGGCGGCGCTGGCGGTGGCGGCGGCCGTGGTGGCGGCCGTGGACGCGGAGCAGGGGCCGCCGGCGCGACCGGTGATGACGTACGCGCTGTCGACGAATTCGTAAAAGCCGGCGGAACGGTCATTACCTGGGAAAACGCCGCTGCCTCGACGGCTGCGGCATTGCAACTCCCGCTGCGCAATGTGACCGCGGGGCTCGCCCGCAATGCATATTTTGCGGGCACATCCATCATGCAGGTCATGGTCGATACGGCGCATCCGGTGATGGCCGGGATGCCCGAGCGTGCGGATGTCAACGTGCAGACGCCCCCGTCTTTCACCACGTTGGACGGTTTTGAGGGTCTGATAATTGCGAGGTATCCGAAGGAGGGTTCGCCGCTCCGCTCGGGCTTCCTGACGGCAGGCGCCGAGAAGTATTTGCAGGGCAACGCGGCGGCTCTTGATGTGAAGCACGGCGCCGGGCACGTTTTGCTGCTGGCCTTCAACCCGATCTGGCGCGGCCAGCCTACCGCGTCGTTCCGGGTCGTCCTCAACTCACTTTTCTTCGGAAAGGAAATTGCAGCGCAAGCGAAAGGCACCCCGGGCTTCTAAGCGCAGCGCGAAAATACTGTATCCTGCAGCATCGTTTTGAGTTATGATCGCATCCCAGGGCCCGAAAGACGGCGGAAGTTGACATAACGTCCCATATCGGAACCTCCGCCCCGCCTCGAGACAAAAACTTCAACGCTTTCAAAGCGGACGGGGTTGTGGCAAAGGACATCTACTTAAGTGACGGGTGCGGGATTGAACAGTGCCATATCGTTGTGCAAATCCCAGTGCTCGGCCCAGGTTTTCTTTTTCCCGCTCGCGACCTCCAGGATCGCATGAAATATCTCCCAGCCAACCTGCTCGATTGTGGCTTCGCCGCCGGCAATACGCCCTGCGTCCACATCGATCAGGTCCGGCCACCTGTCGGCGAGGTTCGTGCGTGTGGAGACCTTCAGAACCGGAGCCATGGCGAGACCATAGGGAGATCCCTCCCCCGTTGTAAACACATGCATATTCATCGAGGCGGCCAGCTGCAAAGTGCCGCAAATGAAATCGCCGGCGGGAGTGGCTGCAAAGACCAGGCCTTTCGACAACACTCGCTCGCCCGGGCCGGTCGCTGCCATCAAAGCGGTGCTGCCGGCCTTGGCAACGGAGCCAAGGGCCTTTTCAACGATATTTGCCAAGCCTCCGCGTTTGTTGCCAGGGGCTGGATTGGCGCTGCGGTCGGTACCGCCGCGCAAGAGGTAGTCGTCGTACCAGGCCATTTCGCGCACTACGGCGCGTGCTACGTCCACGCTGACGGATCTCGCTGTGAGCAGGTGCACCACGTCGCGAACCTCGGTGACTTCCGAGAACATGACAGTGGCGCCCGCTCGCACCAGAAGATCGGCCGCATATCCTACTGCCGGATTGGCAGTGACTCCGGAAAAGGCGTCGCTCCCTCCGCATTGAAGGCCGACCACCAGGTCCGAGGCCGCACATAGCCGGCGCTGGCGGTCGTTCAGCTCTTTGATCCTGTTCTCGGCCATACGCATGATCGCGCCGACCATCTCTCCGAATCCGCGATGCTCTTCATCCTGCAATCGGATGACATAGGGCTCGCCGGATGGCATGGGCAGGCTTTCCGTCGAAGGAAACAGTCGTGAGGGCTGCAGTTTTTCGCAGCCCAGGCTGACTACCATCACAGCACCACCCAAATTGGGATTGCGAGCGAGGTTCCTCACCGTTCTAACAGGAATGTCGGCGCCTGGCACATCGAGGGCGATCCCGCAGCCATATATGTGGGTAATGGCCACGACGTCGTCAATTCCGGGGTAATGCGGGAGGATTTCCGATTTGATCCTGCGGACGGCATGTTCCACTGTCGGAGCGACGCACTGCACGGTAGTGGTGATGCCCAGGATGTTCCGGGTTCCAGTGCTGCCGTCGGCGTTCGGATAGCCGTGAAAAACATGGCCCTCAAGAGGTGGGAGCCGACTGGGGACTGCAGTGGCCATGGGCAGGCTATCCAATGATGGAGCGGCGGGCATGGCTATCTGCTCGGCCCTTACCCACGATCCTCTGGCAATTGATTGTTCGCCATGTCCGATAACTTCGCCGTAGCGGACAATGGCCGCGCCCTTTTCGAGATCACGCAAGGCGACTTTGTGCGCCTGAGGAATAGCTTCCGACAACATCAGGCCGCAAGGGAATATCGTTCCTGCCGGGAGTCCTTCCGGATTGACGATGATCGCCACATTGTCCCGCCCATGGATACGTATATAAAGTGGTTCCACTCAGGTCTCCTTCTAAATTCACTCAATCGTCGCGAAGCGACGGGATTAATGAAACCGCCAGGATACGCGGCCTTCAGAAGATAAGGGGACATCGGTTTGCCCATGGTGTCCAGCCCGACAAATCTGATATTGATTTGTTGTTCCTTTCTTGCGGCCATGAGAGGATTGTCGGCATCGTGGCCGATGCCGGGCCGCTCCCATTTCAGCTGACAAGCATAATATCCAAGACGGTTCTATGAAAATGAAAAGCAACATGGACCGGAGAGATTCTTTCAGGAAGTCTCCGGCTACGGACCTGCCGCTATTCGCTGCGCAGAATGTGCCATGGTTCTTCAGGAAGCGCGGGAAAGATCCGCATCAATCCGCAGAAATCATGCCGCAGGAGCGTGCTGGCAATGATATAAGGCTGGGATGCTAATGCAATTAGGAGGAAACCGTGCGACATAATGCAACCAAGGAAAAACTCAAGAATGGTCAGGCGGTCTTTGGGTGCTTTGTGCGTTATCCCAATGCCGCGCTGGTGGAGGTTCTCGGATACTGCGGATGGGATTTCATCTGTTTCGATGGCGAGCATGGCTCCATCGAACCCGCGGATTGCGAGCAGATGACCCGTGCCGCCGAACTCCAGGGAGTGACGCCGATCGTGCGCGTTCCCGTCAACCGGCCGCACGTCATTCTGCGGTTCCTAGACACAGGCGTGCACGGGCTCCACGTTCCCATGGTTAATTCCACCGCCGATGCGGAGGCGGTCGTGCAGTCGGTCAAATATCAGCCTCGCGGGTCACGCGGGCTGGCCAGCGTCCGCGCCGCTGATTACGCACAAGGGATGCCTTTCCTCGAGTATGTGGCGGTGGCCAACACCGAGACACTGGTATCCATTCATATTGAAACTGAAGCTGCAGTGGACCATCTGGCGGAGATGGTGAAAGTCGACGGTCTGGATGTCATCTTCATCGGGCCAACGGATCTTTCCAATTCCCTCGGGGTTCCGGGCCAACTCCAGCACCCGAAGGTCCAGTCAACCATGCAGCGCATTGTCGATGCGGTGATCCCCTCAGGGCTGGCACTGGGGATTATGGTGCCCAATGCCGACGCTGCACGGCTTTGGAGAGATCGTGGGGCGCGCTACATTGCCATCGGTTTGGAGAACGTGATGAATCCGGCCTGCCGGAACTACCTCAAGACTTCGCGCGGGTAGTTCCATGGAGCGGCATCGTCACGGCCAAAAGGCTTCCAGCTGATATCCTGAACGGAACTTATGCGGAGTTAAGGATCCGTATTGAGCTGGCACATCATTGAGGATCAGATAATATGGTGACGTCAATCCAGGGAGACAGGTGCCGCCCCTTCAGGGCTCGTTTTTCGCCTGCCCCCAACCCCGGGCTGACGCCCGGGGCTATTCTCTTTCGCCCCTTCGGGGCTGGGAATTTCATTGCCGTCACTATATTTTCTGATCATCAACAAGATCCTACGGCTTCGCCTCAGGATGACACCGAAGAAGTAATCAGGCGTTGGCACTATATGGGATTCACGGTCGAACCTGGAGCATCACGGCAACACTGATGAGGTGATCGAGAATGGAAACTCCGGTGATGGTTTCAAGCGAGACGCTGAAAGACCTGGTTGAGCAGATCCTGTTTGCCTCCAGGGTTCCGCGTGACAGGGCCGAACTTGTCGCGGATTCGCTGGTTGCTGCGAATTTGCGCGGCGTCGACTCGCACGGGGTGATGCTGCTGACCTATTACCTGGACCAAATACGAACCGGCAACATCGATCCGGACGCTGAAGGCCACGTGGTTTCGGAGTCGGGTGCGTGCCTGGTGTACGATGCCTGTCACGGGATCGGACAATACATATCCGGCATTTGTTGTGATCATGCCGTCCGTCTGGCCCGGCGGAACGGTATCGGCATGGCCGTCAGCCGCAATTCCAGCCATTTCGGGGCGGCCGCCTACTGGGCTTTGCGCATTTCTGCACACGGTTTGATGGGCATGGCGTTCACCAATGCGTCGCCCTCTGTGCCGCCCTGGCAGGGCCGGGAAGGCAGGATCGGCACCAATCCGATATGCGTTTCTCTGCCTAGCTCCGAAGCGGGCGGCTGGTTGCTGGATATGGCCACGACCACGGTGGCCAAAAACCGGATCTACAAGGCCGTTGCCGGCGGCCAGCCCACGTTGCCCGTTGGTTGGGCCTTGGATGCGGATGGCGCGCCGACCCAAGACACGCAGAAAGCGCTTTCCGGGCTGTTGATGCCGTTAGGAGGATACAAGGGCAGCGGTTTGGGCATGATGGTGGAGATCCTGTGCGGCGTGCTCAGCGGCGGTGCCATGACCACGCAGCTAGGGGGGTTGCATTCCACAAGCCGCCGGATGTGCAGCAGCCACTGCTTTGTGGCTATCGATGTTGCTCGATTCATGCCCCTGGAGGAGTTCCAATCGCGCATGGAGTTCCTGATAACCACAGTTAAGAGTGCGCAGCCGGCGCAGGGATACGACGAGGTCGTGGTCGCCGGTGATCCTGAATGGCGCATGGAAGCGCAGCGCCTGCGGGAAGGTATCCCGCTGGATGCAAGTGTCTGGCGACGTCTCGGGGAACTGGCGCAGGAACTCAACATCCCCCTGCCATAATCGCAGTGCGATCTGAAGGTCAAAGCCATAAGACGTTACAAACTACGGCAGTTAAGAGTACAGCAGATCCCCGGGCCTGCTGGATCGCGAAGGCCTTTAGATCGAAGGGCTCCTCTTCCGAAGAGTGGAAGAGGGAAGCACTAGCCTACCGCATTTCTGTAATTAGTTTCTGTCGCGAAACTCGAGGGTTACACCGAACTACCGGGTGAACAACTTGGACCTGGACTTGGACCTCGACGTGGACGTGGACGGTCTTGTCTGAGGTAAACTCTCCAAACATAACATTTACAAGATCTCCCTTTGTCTGTGCTTGTCCACGTCCAAGTCCACGTCCAAGTCTAAGTCCAGGACCAGGAATTTTCGAGTTTCGCGACAGTTAACCGGCCAATATGTGCCCGCAAGGGTGCATCGTCAAAAGTTGGCCAGCTCGGCGGATATTTTGACCAGTCGATTAGCAAGCCGAGCCAACTTGTTCCGAGCGGCTGGATCGCTAAGCTGCAGGCGGAAGTGAGTTAGCAGGTGTTGGGCAGCAGCCAGCGAGTTTCGCAAGGCAGCCATGCCGCTGTTACCTGTGTTCTGCACAGTCCGCGCGACGGGTAGTTTGGCGAGTGGATACTTGGAGGCGATGTTCCGACGTGCCTGGTGGTATTGCTGATGCAGGTCGTTGGGAGTGACCTGAACGTAGCACAAAGTCATGCGAATGGACTTGTGACCGAGCAAGTGCATAACGGCCGGAAGGCTGACGCCGGCGCGAATCATTTCGGTGGCATACGAGTGTCTCAGCCGATGGGGAGTAACATGGGTGCCGCAGCCAGCCTGGAGAGCCGCGTGGGCCAAAGTCCTTCTCATAGTGTCGTAGCGAAGCCAGCAGCCTTTGGTGGTTAGCAGCAGCAAACCGGCGTTTTTAGCGGGTTGGGAGGTGGGGCGAAGAGCCAAGAGGCGCGTGATAATAGCGCGGGTGTCATTGTCGAGCGGCAGCCAGCGTTCGGTGTGTAACTTGCCGAGCGGGATTTTCAATGTCCATTGATCTGGGCCGACAGAGTAGAGGCAATCCGTTGTGAGGTTGCGGCACTCGCCAATGCGGATGCCGGTGGCACGTAGTAACAGCAGCGCATTGGCAACGAGGTCATTTTGAGCGCGCAAGTATCGATCCAGGAGATTGTCATCTTCGAGTGACAGTGGTTTGGGGAGGTAGACGTCCTTGGGCGGCAAATCGTCTCGGGAAACCAATCCCTGAAGCGCGGGACAGTTGCAGCGCTCCGCCAACTCATTGAGCAGACGCCGTAGTTTGATGAGGTACATACAACGCGATCCGTTTTTCAGTGGCGGTTGCTGCTGATGCAGAATGCGAAGGAAACCGAGGATATGCGGATCTCGGCGCAGCTGAGAAGGTTTATTAACCTGCGAATGAAAGGTCCGGAGATAGCGGAGGAAGAGGCGCAGGGTTTGGCGATAATTGGCGATGGTGTTGGGTTGCAGAGTAGTAGCCAGGTTATCGATTTGTGACGACAAGATTTCCTGCAGAATATCGCGTTGATTCATGGCAAGTGAGAATCGGATTGGGTTCTTTTTGAGATCGCCAAATGGAACTGGCGCCAGACTTCCTGGGGAGAAAGCTGCACGTAGAGCATGGTGGTTTCGATATGAGAGTGCCCCATCAGGTGCATGAGGGCCGGAAGAGAGATGCCGGCAGAGACCATGTCGGAACCAAAGGTATGGCGCAAACGATGAGGGTTGGCGACAGGCACGCGGCTTTTGCGGCGGTGATGACGGAACAGCGACCGCAGGCCGGCAGAGGTCATGGGATGGCCGCGTTTGGTTCCTTTCAGCGAGACGAATAGGAAGGAAGAACTGGTAAAGGGTCTTTCCAGGAGTAAGTAGTTTTGCAGGGTGCGCAAAGTATCTTCCGGCAACGGCAGGATTCTTTGCTTGCCGCCTTTGCCCCAAACACGCACCTGGCCGAGGGAGAAATCGGCATCCTGCAACTGAAGGCTGAGTGCTTCGGCGGAGCGGAGACCATTGCCCAGCATAAGAGCGACGAGGCTCAAGTCGCGAAAGGTACGAAAGCTTTGCCAAAATTGTGCGACTTGTTGCGAGTCCAATGGCACGACAACGCGGCGAGGTTGCTTGAGCCGCAAGCCCGCCATAGCTGCGCGTGTTTTACCATAGCCGAAGGAACTGCGGGTTCGGTAAGGAGTGCGGACGCTTGGGGGTCGGCCGGAGATGGGCCGTCCAAAGAGGAAGCGGTAGAGACAATGGAGTATGGTCAGCCGATGATTGATGGTCCGGGGGGCGGGCTGGGGTTGGCTTGAAAGTTGGTAACGAACATAGTTTAGAAGTGAACTCTGGTTGAGGCTGGCGATTGATCGTTTTTGGAACTGAAACCACCAGCGAACAAAATTCAGTAAATCGTAGGCGTAGATGCGTAGCGAACAGGGTGACAGGCCACGAAGGCATTGGGCATCCAGGAACTGGCGGGCCCACGGGATTTCCTGGCCAGAGGGATTTAGCAATCGGTAAGAACAATGGCCGGGGACCGGGGAAGAATGCTGGAGACGAAACTTTTTTCTCATAGGAGGCGAACCTTAGGTACAACAACTGGGCCTCTGGCCGGGTTTCGATGTTCACCTGGTTTTCTGTGATCATGGGATCGATCGTAGCGACCGCCCGAAGCCGGTAGGTCCAGGACTTGATAAATGCCGGAGCGATACGCCACCAGATCGCGGTCCACCAGTTCATTGATGGCACCTTCGAAAGTGTGCGCATAAGGGATGCCCAGGAGTTGGCGAATACGATCCTGAGAATAAAACGAGATGCCTCGTTCATCGGCCACAATGGTCAGAAAGACATACAGGAGAGCTTCAGGATGGTGCAGGCCTTCGAGGAAGCCCTCACGGACGAAACGATGTTCGATCCATCCGAAACTGCCATGACGACGACGGATGCGATCGGGACGCAGGATGGGGATATCGGTTCTCATGATCCGAAGGCTATGGCGGGCGGCCGCAACAGTCCATTGCGATTCGTGTACCTCACGGGCATGCAATCGACATTAACTCTTTGGGAGACAACAATTTGACCGTGATAACGCGATTCGCCTCCCTCACGTCCATCACTTGGAGGTAAGTATTGACATCAGGCAGTTTAATGCACGTATCGCGATACGGGTCCCTCACGCCTGGAGTGGCCACGCGGCGGCGGGACCGCCACTGTCGCATGTAGGCGGCGTGGTGTAGGCGAGCGTGGGTGTAACGGTCCGCGCTTTTTCCTCCTGATGTTCTCACGATATTTTGGGGCACATTTCTCAGATTCTCTTTCAGTTTTGGTTGTGGACGCCGGCTGGATATGTGCTCCGGCGGGATAGGATACTTGTATGCGTAGGCAAACCAAGTATCCCGCGGAGTCGCGGGCTTCCAAAACCTTCAATGAGGTGGGCCCCGACGGAAAGCATGTCGGGGCCGGCTTCGCGTTTATTTCTCCGGGGGCTGAAGCTCAGGAAACTGTTCTCAGGGATAAAAAGAAAAAGCCCCGCCGGATCA
>Ga0315284_10001643_pt1 | contig 31969 bp, 53 predicted proteins | sample YL17G09_16_MG_FD_203696 | JGI IMG/M metagenome (GOLD analysis project Ga0315284, IMG submission 203696) | Sediment microbial communities from Yellowstone Lake, YNP, Wyoming, USA - YL17G09_16 | ecosystem: Environmental > Aquatic > Freshwater > Lake > Sediment | place: USA: Wyoming | collected... | reverse complement strand
ATCGGCCAGAACGTCACCAAGCGGGACCAACAGCTGCTCCTGGCCCGAACCCTGGATCAGAACCTCCAGGTCATCAAACAGCGTCTGGGCAGCCGCCAGGGCGTCGCCTGCAGTGAGCGTGTTCCCCGCCTCCATCGCCTTGAATGCGTTCTGCAGCGCCTCGGCATAGCCCTCGCCCATACTGTCAGCTATCTTGGCCAGGTCGGGGCCGATGTCCTCCAGAGCCTCCGTCAGCTCGCCGTACTTGTCCTTCACGCCGTCCAGGATTTCCTGGTGATACTCCTGCGACTTGCTCAGCACCTTCAGGATGGCGTCGTGCGCCTCCACCTGGCTCGTGGCTCCAGCCACGGCGTCGGTCAGGTCTTCTATCACGCCTTGCGTCTTCGTGATGCCGGCGATGATGTCCTCGAACGACATCTCCTCCGTCGTGTCGGTCAGATCCTCTATCTCGCGCCGCAGGGGGTCGAACCTTATCCGCTCTTTCAGCTGGAGCTCGTCAGCCTTCAGCCCCAGCCCGTCCAGCTCCTCTTCAAGCGCCTCGATGTCTTTATCGAGCGCCTTCGCCTTGGACGACTCGTCATCAAGCCCCAGCTTCTGCTGCTTCAGGTCGTTGATCTTGAGGTTCAGCTTGTCCATCTGGATCCCGAGGCTGAACAACGCATCGTCATACCAGCCGGTGCCCTCGATCTGGGCGTCGGTGAACTTCCGCAGGTCGTCGTTGGCCGCATCCAGGAGTCCGCCTAGCCGGTCGACCTCGTCACCCCACGCCTGCTGCGACTCGGTGATCTGCTTGGTGGCCTCGTCCAGGTCGGCCAGGTAGTCCTCCTGCACCTTGATCTGATCGTTCAGCCCGGTCAGGGCCAGCTCCACCGTGTCCTTCATCTCGGCGCCCAGGGCCACTAGCGGCCCGAGGACGCCGCTCTCCAGGATGGCCTTGGTGGTCTCCTCCATGCTCGCGGCGGCCGGCTCTTTGCCAGCAGACCAACCATGGGCAAGGTCGCCCACCGCCTCGCCGCCCCATGTCTCTGTCACGTACTCCGGCGACGACGTCATGGCGCTGTGGGCTCTATTCATTATCAGCGCAACGTCGCCCGCGATGCTCGCTGCGGCGTCCGGGGCTCGAGCAGCGAAGGCAGCAGCCATAGCATCGGCACTTTCCCCCGCCCAGATGAAGGTCTTGTAGACACCGCCTACCTTCATTCCGTTTTCGACGGTCAGCATTATCTTCGCCACGTCGCGGTCGATGTACGTGATAGCCTCAGTGGTCTCGCCGGTGAAGCCCTGCTCCATTGCCCACTTCAGGCGCTTGCCACGCTCTTGGATGATCGGCTCGTAGGAGTCAAGGACGTCGATAATGCCTTGCTGGGTGAACAGCCCGACGGCGATGGCCATATCGCTCTTGCCGGCCAGGAACTCCTTGGACATATCCTTGGGCGCCTTCCCGCTGGCCCGGACGATCTCGACCATCGTATCGATGTACTCCTGGGCCATGGGGTCGGTCAGCTTGGCCGCAAAGTCATTGGCGACCGCCGGCAGCTCGCCAATGAACATGGCCATGATGGCATCGATCTCTCCGGGAAGCAGGCCAGCTTTGGCAACGAAGGTGTCCTGGATAAACTCTAGGCTCTGTTCCCACGTGTTGTAGTCGACGGCCAACTGCTGGAGCCGGGTAATCCACTCGTTGAGCGTCTCTTCCTGGGCAGGCAGCAACGCCTTCAGGGACTCCTGGTATGAGTCCAGGGCCCCCGTGGCGGCCTCTCCGAACGCCTTGGCCTGCTCGGACATCTCGGGCATGTTGGTCGCAACCCAGGTCGCCCAGTCGTTGCCCGCAGCCGTCAGCCCGGCCATCGCGACGGTCGCCACGTCGATGCTAGGCGGAAGGTCCTCTGCCGCAAGAGCGGCCCCCTTGAGGTTCTTCGCGTAGTTCAGCAGCTTGTCGGCTTCAGCATCCACCTGGGACTTCTGGTATAGCTCCTCCAGCTTCACGTTCTTCCCCAGAAGGTCCTCTACCGCAACTCCCTGGGCAATGAGCGCGTTGCGGACCTGGCCGTACGTGTAGCCGGCATTGATCATCGTGTCGATGACCTGGTTCATTTCCTTGTCGTACGCCTCGACCAGATCGACGACTGGCCCCATCGAAGCGTCCCAGAGCCCATACTTCTGGATCAGCACAGCCGTCTCGCCAGCAAGGGCCTTCTCAGCAAGCAGCTCGTCCCCGAGCGCCTTGGTCAGATCATCGCGGTACGCCTTGGCGGCCCTGCCAGCAGCCGCTGCCAGTTCGGGCAGGGCCCGTTCGCCGTACTCGACCTGAGAGATTATCCCGGCCTCGAGCGCCAGGTTCAGGTCCTTAGCCGCCTGGCTGAACTCCTTCAGCTTGGTGATCGGGTCGCTCATCAGCCCGCCAAGCAGCGGGAGCTTCCTGAGCCCGGCATCGATCTCGTCCTCGAAGTACTTCGCGGCGACCGCGGCGGCAATGAGCCCACCGGCTAGGCCGAGCGGGCCCAGCATCGGGATCAGCGCCGACAGCATCGGCGTCATCGCCTGGATGGCGGACATGCCCTTCAGCGCGATGATCGCCGTCTTCGCGTCGCGCGCCATCCTGCCCAGGGAAAGAACAGTCAGGTCTATCATGCCGACCATCAGGAGCAGGGCTGATGCCGTGACCCCGCCCTGAACGCCTATCTTCCGTATGGGATCCGGCACCTTCTCCAGCCACGTGATCATCCCCCGCAGGGAGTCGGCCATGTTGCCTATGGCAGGGGCAATCTCCTCGCCGATCGAGATTAACATCACATCGAAGCTAGCCTTGAGCTTCTCCAGCTTGTGGGACGTAGTAGCCTCCATCGTGGCGAAGGCTTCTCCGCTAAGGCCAGCGGCCGCCTGCATCTCGCCCAGCACCGCAACGTACTGCTCGCCCTGGGATCCCGCACTGGACAAGACGTCAGTTAAGGCACGTACGTTCGGGAAAAGTTCAGCCAGGGCGGAGGTATTGCCGCCAGTGGCGTCAATCATCATCTGCAGGGTCGCGAGCAGGCCCTCTTGCTTGATCTTGTTCCGCAGATCCTCCATCGACATCCCAAGGCTGTCGACCAGGTTCCTCATCTCTTCGGATGGCTTCAGGAAGGCGCTCATCGTCGCCCGCAGGGCCGTGGTTGCCATAGCAGCATCCATGCCCACACGAGTCATGACGGCTATATTCGCGCCGACCTCCTCGAAGCTGATGCCCATGGCAGCGGCAACGCCAATCACCTTGCCCATCGATCCCGCCAGCTCCTCGGGCGGGACCTTGCCCTGCGTGACGATCTGGGTCAGAACGTCCGTAGCCCACGCCGCCTTGTCGGCGCCCAGCTTGTACGCATTGAGAACCGAGGTGACGGCATCCGCTACGACCTTCGTCTCACCCAGGCCAGCGGAGGCGGCCTTGGCAGACGCCTCGAGAACCTTCATCGCGTCAGCCGCGGGGATACCAGCCGACAGAATGAAATACAGGGCCTTGCTGAGCTCCAGCGGGCCCTTGCCCACAGCGGGGGCGAGTTTCAAAACCTCCTCGCGCAGGGTTGCCATCTCTTCAGCCGTCGCGGAGGTCAGGCCAGTAGTGCGTGCGATGGATGCATCAAAGGAAATGGCGGCCTTCGAGGCGAGCCCGAATGCTGCGATGCCCGCAGCACCGGCCATCGTCATACCCATGCCCATATTTTTCAGACTGCCGGAGACGTCCTTTTCAGCAGCGGACAGGCCGGATCGCAGGGCGGCCGAATCCACTTTCAGCTCGAGGATGGCTACTCCCAAATTTGCCGCCATCTACTCCCTACCCCCTTGCGTCCTCGTGCCTACCAGACACATTCGCCCCCAAAACGAAAGCTCCTTCCCTTGTCGCACGGCGCTCGGGCCGGTTTGTCGCGACAGGAAAGGAGCGCTCTAGCTCCGCTATTCGATTATCAGATGCCTTACTTCGTATCTATCTTTGGACTCCTACCTCATGGTGCCAGAGTGAAGGGCACCCACCAGAATGTAGAGCACGACCACCGCGAGGACGAAAAGGGCTATTCCGGCGGCTACGACGACTATGTCACGGAGCATGGCTCCCCTTCCCCAGGCCGGGATTCTACTAGCCATTATAGCACTCCGCCAGGCTTCCGCATGTGCAGCCTCACTCGCTCCTTGGCATAGCCGCCAGAAGCTTCCTCATCGCTCTATACAGTACCTGCAGGACGTAGGTTCGCTCGACCGGGGCCATCCTGCCGGCCCAGTCAGGCTTCAGCAGCTTCCTCTCGTAGGAGGCCTGCTTACCCGGGTCGCCCCTGTACTGGGCCCTGAGTGCCTTGCGGGCCTCAGCAAGAGTCGGGGCCTTGCCCGCCAACATCGGCCTGACTTCCACCGCAGCCTGATGGAGGGAGAAGGCACCGGCGGCCACCAGTCGGTGAAGCCTTGTGTGCACCGCAGAAGGAAAAGGCACCAGATTCCTCAGCCGATTGTCGAGCTTGTCCCCGTTCAGATGATGGATCAGCCAACCCCGAGGCACAGGACCATACACGGATTCCCAGATGAGTTGATGCTCAAGTTGCCTTACGCCATTCCAGCCCACATACCGATAGCCATCGCGCCTGATACACCCGCCCTTATAATTCCAATGCCTATCGCCCCGATAGTGGAGGGCGGCACATTTGCAACAGCGAGGGACGGGCGGACGGCCTAGACAGGGTTCGCCGCAGCCGACGCAAGGTCTCTTGTTACGGCCCTCGGCGGTGTACCGCCGGCTATACTCCCGCCGTTCCTCCCCATGAGCAGCATAGTTTTGTCTCTGCTGCTCCTGTACTCGCTCAGGGTGCCTAGCACGATACCGGCGCTTCTTTGCGCGCACTTTCTCCGGATGGCGCAGGCGATACCGCCGCTCCCGCTCCCTTGCCTGTTCCCGCCTTCTAGCCTCCCGCTCCTCGGCGGTCAGCACCTGCGTGTCTTCGCTCATCCCCGCGGTCTCCTCATCGTCAGCCGGCCACGTTGACGCCTCGGGTCCCTAGCGCTACCATCCTCCTGGTGCCCCCGTAGCTCAGCGGATAGAGCGTTCCTCTCACGAAGGAGAAGGTCGCGGGTTCGAGTCCCGCCGGGGGCACCAAGCCTTTTTCTGGCGAACCCCCCTTGACAAATCCCCAGAATGTACGATAATAAAGGTACTTCGTGAGAGGGGCGCACGTCCTTTTCTGAGTAAGGGCGAGGATGCGACCAACGGCAGTGGGGCGGGAGACCAGGGCAAATCTCCCGTCTCATTTGCTTTTCTACACTCCCCCCCAGGTATGAATTCCTTGACATCTACCCTTCGATTCCTATAGGCTTAAGTTCAGCAGGAATGCGCGTTCTTTCCAACTGAGCAACGGGGCGGAGGCACTTCTCCGTCCCGTTCTCTTATGTGATATCATCCTCCTAGCCCTGGTAGCTCAGCGGATAGAGCGGCCCTCTAGCTAAGGCGCAGGTCACGGGTTCGAGTCCCGTCCAGGGCTTCGGTCTCCCTATTGACAAGGACCCCCTGACTGCGGTAACCTTTACCGTGCTAGAGGGCTGTGTCTCCCTGAGCGAAGGGATGACGACACGACCTGCTTTGCAACGGGGCGGAGATTGAGGCATGTCTCCGTCCCGTTGTCTTATGTGGATAGAACACCGACCTACCAACATGGTCACGCCCGGCAAACCGCAGCCTCCAGAATTTGCCGATCTGCGGTCCCTTCCTGGTGCAGGGCCAGCGCCTCCCAGGCCTCGGCGCTCAGGCGCTCCAGGGCCTGCCGCAGCCAGCCAGCCTTTGACATCCCGTCCTCTAGTTCGCTCGTTATGTCGGCCAAGAGCACCCCTAGAGAGCCCACGCAGTCGCTGCAGACTGCGATTGTTACGTCCTGGCCGTCGATGCTCTTGCCTTCCTGGGATCCCCGGCCGGCCACTTCTCCCTCGCAGAAGAAACATACCGCTTCCATCTCCCTTTCCCTCCTTCAGCCTCTGGCTGATATTGCTATGAGTCCGTGAGCCCGCTCCTTCTTCCGACGCAGCCTCCCCTGCTGGCGGGCCTCCTGCGCTTCCAGTGATCGCCAAAAGTGCACTGCCCTGGCTTCGCACGCGGCGCAGATGGCGATTGCCCATCCGTCCATTGCCAGGAGAACCTTGCCCGGCTGGCCACAGCCAGTGAACGTGCAGGGGGCTTCCTCTCCAACCGTCGCTGCCATCTAGGACCTCGGCTTCTCGCAGCCGCGGCAGGTCTCGATGCCCTTGAGGTTCCACTGGCCGCAGGCGCACACCCAACTGTTCGCGGGCCGGAATGTTATCGCTGCCATTCCCCTCTCCTTCTTGCCTCTGTCCCTGCATGTCTCTCTTATTCTTATTATACGCAGGGATTGACCCTATTGTCAAGGGACATGGCAGGAAATCTTGCGATAATTGTTGCCTTCCAGGGAACGTTCTGGTAACATGGATAGGGTGATGGATGAGTGGTTGACAAGTAAGGAAGCTGCTGCGTATCTGAAGGTAACGCGGCGAACTATTTATAGGCTGATGCATGAGGGCAGGTTGCCCTACCACATCATGCCCAAAGGCCGACGTCGTCTCCGGCGCGAGGAGCTGGACGCCATTCTCAAGCCCGCCCCTACAGGGGACGCCGAGCCCCAGCCCTAGCCTCACTTACCATCCTCCTTGGCCGGAACCTCTATCAGCGGCAGGCCAAGCGCGGCTAGGTGCATCGCATATTCTTCTTTGCTCATCCTACGTTCCGGCTTTCGCTCTGCGCCCTGCAGGTCCCGCAAGAACCGCTCGCGCCCATCCCGATCCATATATGGGAACGCAGCCGCAGCTACCAGACGCAAGGCGTCTTCATTCAGATGACCAGGCAGGTGTTTCAGATAGGTGTTAAAGGCTATCAGGCTCATCCTGAGCTGTTCCTCGTACCCGATGTGGTAGTGGTAGGAAATCTGGGTGATCAGCCATCCCCACCCTCGCCCTTCTCCTTCTGCGCCGCCCGCCGGGCCGCCCTGTTCAGCATCAGAGCCGCCCCCTTCAAATTTGGGAGCACCTCGGCGATGAACCCGAAGTGCAGCGTCACCACCTGGCTCCGTATACGCCACGTCCAGCCCCTAGCCACATCCTCGGGCATGTCGCTGATCAGGGGCACGAGCTGGCAGGCAACCTCGTCCAGCTCATCTGCCTCTTCCTCGGTACACTCATCGGCATGCCACTTGCGGAATAGTTCGCCCCAGCGGGAGCGCAGTTTGCTGACAACAACCGTGCCGTACAGGCTGAGCGCTCCGGGGTGCAACAGCGTGTAGCGCTGCCCATCCACTTCCAGGGGCCGCCCGTCGGGGATGATGTCGCTGAGCTTCAGGATCTCCAGCCCGTGGCCGGGGTCCATGTCCTTGTTGATCTCGGCCTTCGGCTCAGCGGCCGACGGCTCAGGACTCGGGGGTTGTTCCTTTTTCGTCCTCTTCTTCGCCATGGCTATGACCTCCCCTTTCGTCTATGCCAGGCACTTCAATACCGAACGACGCCAGCATGAGTTGCAGATACGCGAACTGCTGGGCCAGTTCCTTACTGTCCAAGCGGCAGCGTCGCTCCATGCGCTTCAGCCGTCGTCCTGTGTCCCAGACAGCCGCTGCGAGCTGGGCAACGTCCTTCAACTTCACAGGCTCTGCCATCCCGGCTATGCCTCCTGCTACCAGCTACGCGCTTTGGGCCATCAGGCGGCCGAACTCTTCCCCTGCCGACTGGCTGGAATCGTACAGGGCAATGAACTCGACCGAGAGCGTGGCCTTGTCGTCACGCGTGAATTTCACGCTGGGCGTGCCCGATTGAGCGACCTTCGGGATCTCGTACTGCAGATTCCAGTCGCCGTAGGGCGAGCCGCCGCGTATCAGCAACGCCCACTGGCTCACGTCGACGTTCTGGTACAGGCCGATGTGCTTCGTTGCCGGCGGCCCAGCGTCAGACGTCACGGCCGCGGCGTTCAGCATCCGCCCATAGGTCTCCAGCGTCAGCTCGGCCAGGTTGAAAGCGATCGTCAGGTCTTCCTCGGTCCTGACGATCTTCAAAGGCCCAGTCACCTGGTCGACGCGGATCTTCACCTGCGTCTGGCCGTGGGTAACGGTCACGCCGCCATCGGTCTTGCCGAGCGATAGCCAGTCAGAGGCCGGCGCGGCGCTCACAACAGGGAACGTCGTTGCCACCGGGGCAACCCAGACCTCAGCCGGCCCTACGATTACCGCAAATGGTGCTTCTGGCATTTCACTACACCTCCTCGATTACCTTTCCGTGTCTGCCAGGCACATTTCCCGGCAGACGGTTGCTAGCTCTGTTCGCCCTCCTCCGGCGGGGCAGTATCGTCTGGCGCAGCCTCCTTGGCCGGCGGCTCCTCGCGCTGCTTCTTCCCAGGATGCGGCTCCTCCACCTGCTCCAGCCGGACCAGGTCGGGGAACGACTCCCGTATCAGCAACGCGGTGTCCTCGTCGATCTCTTTAGTCTCACCCTGCGCCCACTCCAGCCCCTTGCTACTGCACAAGAAGCGAGGGCCATCGCCGATGTACGTCGCTAACCACTTCATTCAATCGCCTCCGTTCCCACCAGAACCTCGACAAAGAGCAGTGTTTCCCAGGTCACATCGGAGTCCCGATGGCTCGACGGCCCGCCGTTCACGCTCATGCAGTGGACCAGGTAGTCCTGCCCATCGCTGGGCTGGTGTACCGCCACCCGACTAGCGCCATCGACAACCCGTTCCAGCTCCCTGCCGATGGTCTCGCTCTGCTCGAGTTCCGGTGCCAAACAGCGGGCCTGTATCCTAAGCCGTCGCAACGGCAAGTCGGTGCCGAGTTCCGCCAGGCCAGCCGACATCAGGCTGATGCAGCCAGCCTGCTGCTGGCCATGCGAACAGGGGCCCACACGGATGCCCCCGGGCGTGGCGGTCTCCAGGTCACCGTCCATAGAGAGGTACGTTCTCAGCAGTTCCACAATCGACACCATTAGAAGCCTGCCATCTTGAACGCCCGCGCCATGTGCGCAGCCGCTGCCCGCCCTCGTACCTTCTCGAACGCCGGATAGATGTACGGGAACCGGTTCTCCAGCACGCAGGCATAGGGCACCCAGGAGCCGAGCCAGACGACGCCGTACTGCGCCACGAGCCCGCTGAACCTGGCGCCCATGCCAGGAGCCTGCAGGTCCGTCCTCTTGGCCTTCTCGAAGTCGCCGGCGCCGCTGTAACCAGGCGGCGCCGTGTGGATGCTGCGCTTGCAGGTGCCCGTCTTGACGTGAACGATACCCTTCGCCTCGCGGGCAACCTCATCGGCAACGGCTATCAGGCCGGCGGCCGCTGCCTTCCGCGCATCCTTTTCCACCACGGCACCCTTCCAGTTGATCCTGCTAGCCACTGCTCGGCTCCCTGTGCAACCGGCACGGCACCTCCAGATGATGCGGAGCGCCCTCCAGGTCGCAGTGCTGCTGCACAAGCAGCACGTCCAGGTCCTGGGCCAGGACGGAGCCATCCGCGGCCGTTACCACAGACACCCGGTCCGCCTCGCCGATGGTCGCAGCGGGCAGGAAGTACAGCACGTAGTCGGCCACGACCACGCCCTGCGACCGGTCGGTATACCGCTCGCCGCCCTTCGGCGGCGTCAGGCGGCAGGTGAACTGCCCGAGCGTGTTCCAGTCGTCCAGCACGGGCTGCCCGAACCGGTCCTCGCGCGTCCCGTGGCGCTGGACCGTCGCCGTGTGCACCAGCAGGTCCTCGAACTCCACGACGTCTCCTAGAGCCTGCACACCCGGATCTTTTGCAGCGCGTAGCTCGTCACGTCGTAGTCCAGGTACACCATCCCATCCGACTGGTTGTAGTCCTCGATGTTGAACGGCCCCACGAGCGTGGTGCCCAAGGCACCTACGGACACGGCCCGCTCGGCCACGGCCAGCCCACGGATCGTCCTCGGGGTCTGGAATGTGAAGACCAGCGCCCCCCCCGAGCTCGAGTTGTAGGCCTCGACGAACACAGCCCCGTCATTCAGGAACTTGTGTCCTTCAGCGATGCCGGTCGTCTGCGCTGGCTGTGCAACGCCAGTCACCACTATCTGGCTTGGTACGATCTCTGTCCTTACAGCCATGTCAACTTGCCTCCTTCTCTATTACGGCTGGCTCTTAGCGATGCCGGCCGCTATCCCTTCTGACTGGTGTTGGCCTCTCCCAGGGCGGCACCGGCTTCTCCTCAGGCTCGGCCTCGACCAGGACTGCCGGCTCCGGCTCCACCTCGACGATCACGGGTTCCTTCAGTAAGCACTCTCGGCAGCGGCCCTCACCGTTCGTTGCCTCGGCTGCCGAATCCGCCGCGACCTCGCGCACCCACTTCTCGCAACCGCCGCACATGACATCCAGCGCGAACCCGAAGATCGGCTTTGCTCTCCAGCCCCCTGGCCCCTTCTTCGCCATTCTGTTTCCTCCTCAGCAATAGAGCGCTGGCGGCCGCGCCCCCAACGTCGATTCAAGGATCGCCTTCGCCTCGCCCATCAAGCCCTCGTTCTTGGTCTCGAGCGACCGCGATACGCTCCCTATGCTCCAGCGCTCGGCTACCCCTGCCAGCTGGCCGTTCTTCGCATACCTGGCTATCAGGCAGGCTAGCTGCGCTGCGCACAGGGCCACCTCAGCCGGCACGCTGCCACTGCTGGCGAGGCCGTACTTGTACGTCACCTGCACGTTCTGGTGCCCCACGGGCCATGCCGATGGCGCCGGCCAGTCAAGCAGGAGCGGCCACGCCTTCATCACCAGGTGGCCGTTCGGATACCAGGCGTAGGCATCGACAGACAGGGCACTTTCGTCAATGGTCACCGATGACACTGCCGTAACCGGGCGATGGCTGAGCACCAGCATCTCGTCGCCGTTGCCGTCGAGCACCTCGGTGATCTCGACCTCATCGGCGTAGGTCTTCTCGCGCCACTGGTCGATCAAGCCATCAGCCCACTCCAGCCAGTCGGCCTGGACATCCTCCTGCGCCAGGCTCTTGTCCAGAGCCGCCGCCTGGGCCTCCGTGCAATAGCCCATCCGTTTACGCCTCCCTGGTGAGGGACTAGGAGGCAGGGGGTGCGGCCACTACCTCCAGCCCCTCATATTGCCGTCCTGTTACGCCGGCTTGATCTTCCGAATGTGAGCGTGCAGCTTCTCCCACGGCACCTGCAGCGCACTGAAACAGCTGAGCAGGAAGGGGTAGCTCTCCTTCACCTGCGCCAGCGGGATGTAGTTGATCAGGTTGTCCACCCTGTCGCCAAGCGGGTTGATCAGGCTGACGAGCCCAGCCCCGCGGGCCGGATTCAGGTTCACCAGGAAGATGCTCTCGTCGCCCGTTGCCAGCGGCCCCTCGTTCGCCGCACCCGTGGGCGCCACCACTGTACCCTCGTCGGTCCAGGCCGCTACGTTGGCGTCGTAGGCGCCGGTGCCCAGACGCGTCCTGGCCGCGATGGTGGTCAGCAGCGTTAGGTTAGCGTCGCCGGTGGTCGTGCCCCTGTAGATCTTGTAGAGCAGGGCAAGCGGGTCAGCCGTCCAGGTCAGGTTCGTCTTGTGCTCAGTGGCGCCAGACGTCGCGGTAACCTGGGCGCCCGCGATGCACTCGCCGTTCTGCCGGACGGACGCGATCTTGTAGTAGTAGGCACTGTTCGGCAGAGACCCGCCAGTAGCGATCGCCGCGGCGGGGCTCGCTGGTGCGGTCGCAGGCGGGGCGCAGCACGAGCTCTCGACGATCGGGTAGAAGTACGACTCCATGCGCAACCCGCCCTCGAACTCGATGGTCTGGACCGTGCGCCGGGCGTAGGTCATCAGGCCGGTGATCTTCGACTTCATCTTGCTCGACATCAGCCAGACGTACGGGTCGGTCTGGGCGCCCCGGAATTGCCTGACCGCGTCGATCGCGTTGTCGAGGTGCGTCAGGGTCGCCGTGACGTTGGCGATGTTGAAGATGTTCGTCGTGATCAAGGCGTCGAGGCCGTCCATCAGGTAGGCGTCAGCCGTGGCGTTCCCGTAGAGCAGCTCGAACTCAAGCAGGTCGGCCATGGCCTCGATGCCACCCTGCTGCTCCAACACCAGGTCGTCGATGAACTTGGCGGATGCGGCGTGCTGGAAGCCCTCGACCTCGCCCCAGTAGTGGTGGATCTTCAGGGTCACGGTGGGTCGGTCGTACGTGCCCTGGGTGCCGGTCCCTTGAACGCCGGCACCCTCGGCCACGGCGATTCCGTGTGCCGTGCGGCGGGCGATCTCATGCACCCGGCCACTGGCAGGGATGATCGGCATCAGGCGCAGGAGCGGCTGCAGTGCAAGCAGCTCCTCGACCAGCGCCGGCTCCAGGTCCTGCGGAATGAGCGCCTGGCCGCTGGCCGTTGCGGCACTCAGCGCCTTCGCTAGTTCGCTGCTGGCCGTCACCAGCGCGTCTCTGTACTGTCTCATTGTTCCTCCTCCTCGTTTACGTCTTGGTGCCCGCTAGACACATCCGCGGGCAAACTATCCGTTCTACTTCACGCCTTGGAGCCGCTCGTTCAGCTCTCGCAGCGTTTGCGCCCGCTCCTTGGCAGTGCGCACCATCGGAACCTCTTCGTCCTTGGTCTCCTCGGGTTCCGGGAGCAGCCCCTTGTACTGCGGCTGCTTGGCCTTGGCGATGGCTGCCGCAATGGCCTTCTGAACATCGGCAAGGGTCACCGGCTTCTCGGTCTCCTCAGCCGCGTCGCCCTCGGTCGACGCCTCTGGCTCCGGGGCCTCGCCAGCGAGCCGCTTCTCGAGTTCAGCGACCTGGCCCTTCATGGCGCTCATCTCGTCGCCGAAGGCCTGGCTCAGATCGGTCACCGCCCTGGCCAGGACCTGCATGTCGGACTCGTCGCTAGTGGGCGCCTCTTCGCCGGTGGCCTCCTCTGCGGAAGGCTCCTCCTTGATCGCGCCCATCATGCCCTTGACCCTCGACGCGAAGTCGTCGACGGCCTTGACGAGCATGCCGACCTTGTCGCCCTCGACCGACTCGTAGATCGCCGTGACGACGCGGTTGAAGATCGAGAGCGCCTTCCACAGCGTGTCTTCCGTCTCCACCTCGACCCAGGCCTCGGTGAAGTCCGTCGGGCCGTAGTCGATATGCCCCTCGGTCGTCTGGCTCTCCTGCTTCAGGGCCCGCTCCGTGTGGTCCAGCAGCGTCTGCACCGCCGCGCGAAAATCAGCCGTCAGCGCGAGGTCAGTTACCTTGGTCCTCGAGATGAAGGCCTCGAACTTTTCGATGGCATCGCGGGTCTGCTTCAGCAGACCTGTATTCTCGCCACCGACCCATTTTCCAGCCTTCAGCACCACCACCCCCGACTCCGGCTCGAACTCCGACTTCTCGTCAGGCTTGGCCTCAGCAGGGGCCTCATCCTCAGAAGCCGCAGGGGTCTCTACCGCGACCTCCTCTTCCTCCTCGGCAGGCTCATCGGCCTTTGCCTGTGGCTCCAGTTCGTCTTCGTTCTTCTTGGCCATCGGTCCCTCCTCTGCCTCGGGGTCGTAACGCTTGAGCACCAGGAACTCAATGTCGATCGCCGGCCTATCAACCAGGCTGATCGACGAGACCTCCAGGTCCTCCAACCGGTGGACCTGGCGCTTCCTCCGCTTCCCGCTATCGCTCATCGCCACTGACCCCCTTGAACAAAACACCCACCTCCGGCCCGGCCCGCTTCGGGGCGCTCATCTTGGACCATTGGTAGGCGCTACAGCCTAGATATTCGCTTACAGTTTCATCCGGCTCGACGTTACTGCTTCAGGCTGCCACCTCCTCGGGAAGCTCCACGCTATCCGGAAGCTCGTCAACGTCCACAGGTATGCGGTGGGCGTAGCCCTCGATGCTGAAACCCCTGTACTCGCCGGACTTCACCCGCTGCCAGAGCCCATCGTCCAGGACGTGCACCGTGACCACCCAGTCATCCTTCTGGACTTGGTACTCACTACCTTCCTCGACGAATGATGCACGCGCTTGCCAGCACTCCACGAGCCTGACCTGGTCGGTCTCGCACTTGTGGTCGAGCCCGAACTGCTGATACCGCTCCATGAAGGCGATCATCGTCTTCTTGATCTCGCAGGGCTCGATGTAGTCGGTCTGCAGGTCGACGCGGTTGGCCGCCATCGCGACGCCGGTGATCAAGTGCTCCTCGTCGTCCTGCTTCAGAATCTCCACGTACAGACGCTTGGCCGTAGGCCCCTTCCCGATATCCGGATGGTCGGCAACCCACTTCTTCGCGCTGGCCACCGTCCAGCCATCTGCCTTTGGGAACCGCAGGGCTTGGATCGTGGTCGTCGTCTTGCCTTTCAGCCGACCAACGATGGCAAAGATGCGGGGCTTGTCCTTCTTGAGCGTTATGCGCCGGAAGGAATCCTTCTGGAAGTCGCCCGGCTCGCGGATGCGGTGGCTGATCTCCTTGTCGCTCTCGTCCCACGGCTTCCTGATCGGGACCAGCTGCGTCTCTGGCTCCTCGTCACTCAGGGCAACGCCCGTCCCAGCGCACTCATCCAGAAGCGCCTGTAGCTCCTCGTCAGGCTGGGCATCCTCTTCAAGCTCGGGAGACTCCTGGCCCGATGGGGCTTCGCTATCGCTGGGAACGACGGGCGGAGACGTGCTACTGGCCGTCCCGCTATCGACAATGAGCTCCTTGATCTCGAGCGCCACCTCATCCGCCTTCCCGACCTCCCCCAGCATCCCCTTCAGCTTGGCGGCCACCTCCTTGAGGTACACCCGCAGCGCTCTGATGCCGGTCTTGCCAGCACCCTCCGATTCCAGCCGGTCGATGAGGCGATCTACGTCGTCGTGAATGGTCTTCGCCTTCTGGAGTTCCTTCACGTCGAGCACCATCGTGAGCCTCCGCCGTGCCTGGCAGGCACATCTGTATCCAAAAGTAAAGCGCCTCTCCGCACTGCACAGCGCTTTGGCTGGTTTTCTGCAGCGTGGAGAGGCGCTCTAGCCTCGACTATTCGGTTATCTGATTATAGCGCCCTACGGCGGGCGCTTGTCAACCCGCCTGTCCATCTTGCCCTTCGCTTCTCTCTAGCCTCCATCCATTGCTCGCACGTATGAACCGCCGGTGCCCACACCGGCCTACCATGGAGCCGGCACTGCGCGATGCAGATCGCCACCGTTGGCCGGTGCAGATACGCGCACGTCTGGCAGAGCGCATGGCGCCTCCGCCTAGTCATGAGCAACCGGGTAGCCAGCATTGCTGATGCCTGGGAGCGCTGGCTCGACAGGCTCGCCGTAGGTGGTAAACTGCACGATCGGCTCGTTGATGCAGTGCACGACCACCCAGCCCAGACCACGGCATCCGTTGCAGATCTGATAGACCGGGCCCGTCGTACTCATGCCATACGGGTCGCCCCTAAGAACCGAGCCCGACCCATCGCACACCGGACATTTCTGAGCCTGGCACACGGCAACCCCCTCTCTACGGAGCGCACCCTAGCGGGCCGTCGACCGGCTTGTAGTAGCGATTGTCGGGGCACAGGAAGGGCAAGCTCTCAGGCAGAACTTCATTGCCACCCTTATAGCCGTACACGCCGTTGCCCAGATAGACCTTCTTCTGCACGGGGGTGACGGTGATGATGTGCTTGCCATCAGCCCGCACTTCCACGGAGACCTCGGTGTTGTAGATGACCCCAGGCAGAGGCGGCACCTCGACCGTATCGAACTCCTCGCCCGCCCATTGAAAGTCGACGGCCAGCGGCGAATTGTAGCTGGTCACGTCGAACCAGACGAGGACGTTCCCCGTCTCCGTAACATCCGTGCCCAAGGGCTCGACAACGGGCCCTAGAGAGCCACCGACCTTGTGGATACGGATGGTCATGTTCTGCGCCGAAGCCACGCCCAGGTCTGGCGGGCCCCCTGAGCCTTCCTGCACTACGGTGACTGTCCACGCCCCAGTGACCGCAGCCATCGCAAGCAGGCCGGCTATCACCAGCCCGCTACTAATGAACCTTCGCAACCCCTTCATCGAAGCCCCTCCCTTTCCCGGCTTCCGCCGCTGTAAACATCTTCTGGGCGGGCCAGACGGCACAGCAACCCCACTGAATGCTCGGGTAAAGCATTTAGCGCCAAACAAGGGTTCTCCTTTCTGAACTAAAAGCCACCCGCTGTACCCGCCCTCACGCTGAGCCAAGCCGCCGCCTCTCCTGAGTGATCGATCTTTAGGCCCACTCAGGCCCTCCTCTTTAACGGCGCTATCCACATCCTACTTAGCCCAGCGTGGCGACGGGCCAACCTATTTCCTCTCACGTTCCATCATCCTCAAGAATATCAGCCATGACAGGATATCTAGGAATGAATTGGTTGGCGGCACCGTAGGTGGCTGAAACACGGGCTTGGGCATTAACCTAGTCTCAACCTTGGGCGTAAACGATGGGCATTGGCACCCTCTCCCCTTCTTGGTTGTAGAAGCACAGCCACCGCTCTCATGGTGATCCCCCGCAGGATGCTTGCAGCGGCCACAGATGCTCATTTCTGCCTCTCGTCAACCGCAACTGCACTGGCAGGCCGCTACCCCCTGGTGCTCCAGCAGCCAGCGGGAATGCAGCCGGATGTAGACCTTCAGCTGGGGCCAGACCCAAGTCCCCCACTCGCTCATGCCGGTTTGATCCAGCAGGTCGCCGAGCTTCTCATCCAGAGACTTGGCCGCGCCCTCCTTGCACCAGAGCACCGGGCAGCGGTCCATCCAGCCCGTAGGGCCCACCGGCCCCTTCGGGCCTTCCTTGCCGTGGAACTCGATCCGTGGCGGGCCGGCTTCCTTGCTCATGCCTGGGCCTTCTCCTGCCTCTTGCGCTCGTTGATCTTCCTCATCCGCGCCGCCTGTGCCGCTCGCGCCTTATCGCTCCAGTTCTTAGGCACTCCAAACGACCTCACTGGCTCGCCATGAAGGATAGCCAACGCGTTCCTCGCCCTGCGCACCTCTATCTTCAGCCGCCTTCTGCGCTCCTCCGCTTCGGCCAGTTGCTGCTCGAGCACCGATATGGTCGTTACCAGCACTGCCGCCATAGACGACGTCACGTCCCCCTTGCCCCCCAGCGCCGATAGGGGCACCCGCACCCCGCAGGCGTGACATTCCAGCTCGTCAGGCTCACGTCCCGGCAGCAACGAGCCACTCACGCAGCGGGGGCAGGGTACTCCAGCCCTATCAGGCATCATCGCCTCGCATCGGCCATCAGACGCTCTCCTGCTGCCCGGCGTGACCTATGCAGCCTGTCATGTTCTCCATGTGGCATAGCCTGTAGATTCTCCAGCCGGTTGTCCAGGCCATCACCATTCCGATGATGTACGACCCACCCCTTCGGCAAGGGTCCATGTGCGGCTTCCCAGACAAGCCGGTGTTCCGAGCATTGCCGCCCGCCATTGCGCACCTGTCGGTAAAGACTTGTGATTGAATCGCCCTTGAAACTCCCTTTCTTATCTCCTCGATAATAACGGGTCGCACACACTCGACACCGCGGATCAGCTACATGCCCCATGCATGGCCTCCCACAGTCAGCGCAAGGCCTTTTCGTCGCTGACTTGCCAGGGTTTGCTACCCGCCACCGCCGGTTGATCTCCCGTCGCTCCTCGCGGTGAGCAGCCCGGTATTGATGCTCCCGCTCCAGTTGCTCACTAAGATGGGCAGCTCTATATCGCCGTCTACTTTCCGCAATTTGCCCCGGGTGGCTAATTCGATATCGTCGCTGCCGCTCGCGGGCCTGCTCCCGCCGTCTGGCTTCTCGTTCTTCCGCCATCCGCCCCATATCTAGTGTGTTCACTATGTCACCGCCTAGCGTCAGCCATCAGGAAGAACCGTAGGAGCTCATAGAGACTAATACGGGTATCGTGTTTCGACCCATAATGGTCTCGACGCAGTATCAGCACCCCCCCTGGCGCAACCTCCGCCACCGTGCACTCGCAGTGGCGGCACTTGATCGCCAGCGGCAAGTTCTTCTTCCCTTCACCCGTCTGGGTATCACCAGAAGGGCCGGCGTGGGAAGTGGCGGGGCCGGGCCGGACTGTATCCTGCTGTGGCATTGTCACGTGAATACGATCAAAAGGGGTTCAGCGCCGAGTCGCCAGCAACCGCCTCCCTTATTTGCACCAGGGCCTGCTTGCCAATGCCCGGGATGCCCAGGAGTTCCTCGTCGGTGCGTTCGTGCAGCATCTGGGCTGTGATCGTGTTGGTCCCGCCGCCGCACTCGACGAACTCCCACGGCCAGCTCTTCAGCAAGACCTCCTGAATCCACTCCGGCAATGCGAGCTCGTGCAGGTACTTGGACGGGTCGAATGGCTCCTGCGTTGTCTCTACACTTTTGACCGGCAGCTGGTACTGCCCCAGAAAGTGGCTCATTTGCCCCCCCTGTGACGCGTGACGTCCGTCAGCTCCCAGAACCCGTCCTTCTGCCCTCGGGGCGGCGGCGGCATGTTCTTGCCCTCCACGCACGTCGCCTGCGAGTGCGGTTCCTGGCTCCACGTCCACTGCCCACTGCAGGGACATTCCTCTCCGGGCTGGGCCCGGCGCCCACGAACCGTTGCCCACCAATTCCGTACACCCATGTCAGACCTCCTATTTCAAGAGCCGGCCTAGCCGCATGTCCGTCATATCACGCCTCTTTCTGCCAGCTGGGGACTGCTAGGCGGCGGGGCCAGCGGCCGCTCACCCAACCGCTCAATATCGCAACCGTAGCCGTCAACTGGCCGCCCATCAACTCGCTCCACCTGCAGATAGGCAGCTTCCACGAGGTCCCGCTCGACGATCTGGACTTTGCAGTGCCCGATCCCGAAGGCTTCCACCAAGGCCCCCACCACGAGCTTGCTATCGAACGGCTTGCAGGAGAAGATGTCGGCCCACAGAACGCCACGCTCCGGCCACGTGTGGATGCTCAGGTGACTCTCCGCGATGATCACGAAGCCAGAGACCCCGCACATTTCCGACTGAGCACTCTGGTAGGGGTGAATGCAGACAGGCGAGATCGCCCTCATGCCAAGGGCTTCCGGCGTCTCGTCCAGGAACGCCCTAACAGCCGGGGCGCTGCTCAGCCGCTCTGGGTCACAACCGAAGCCGTCGACAATCAGGTGCATGGCCCGCCTCCGCTCATGGTCCCACCGCCGGCACAGTGAAGTACACCCCATCGGTTATGACCACGGGCGCTTTGCCGTTGGGAGAGCCTTCATCGTAGGCAAAGGCTACACAGTAGGCGATCTTGCTGGTGTCCCACACGGCGTCGTAGCTGCCTTGTAGTGGCCCGTAGGTAACGTCACCGTCCCACTGGTTTTTGATCTTCCCAGTGCTGGGCAAGCCCTGCTCCTGCATGAAGACGTGCTCGTACTGGCCGCCTGGATAGGTTGGCGTAGGATCGGAGAACTGTCCACACCACACGACAGAGTTACCGCAGCGAGCGTTCCTGTAGAGGTGATAGTGAACAATCACTGGCCCCCCATAGGCAGGCACGTTCACCAACGTTGCGGTGCCCATAGGTGCTGGTGCTGCCTGGGCTGGCGCTGCTGCCAATGCAAGCAGGGCTAGAACCCCAAGGAGTAGAGCCTTCATGCTACGCCTCCTTTCACCACGCCGTCGACCGGTGCCCGCACCGGCGACACGCAAGCGTACCCCTGCCACAGTCGTCAGGCATCCTTAGTCTTCCCACAGTTTTCGCAGATCAGGCCACCGCCGACAGCGGACACGAACCAGTGCTCTACCGCGTGGCAGCGACGGCACTCCAGTTCCCTATCTTCTCTCTGCACCCAGTCATGGCCGTCGATGTAAGGCCATCCCATCTTGAGCCAGCTCAGGAACGATAGCGCCCAGCAATAGAGGATCATCGCTTTCTCCCAACCAATGATGCCAAGATGGCTTCGCCCAACCGCTCACACAAAGATTGCCACGTGAATGGCATCCACTGGGCGAGCCATCTGGCGTAGCCCGTGACACCCCCGATTACCCTGTAGAAGACGACTGTGCCTTCTGCGTCGGCCGTCATCGCTGTAATCTCAAGAACCATTACCCGGCCTCATCGTGTCGCCAGCTCCATCATCCGCGGCCGCACCAGCACCTTCGCCCCATCGCAGTCCGGGCACTGGAACTCGGCCGCGTCCACGAAATGCGCGCCCGGCTTCAGCTTGTCAGCGTGCCTCCAGGGCACATACCCAAGCAAGCGTTTGCAGCCGGTGCAGGTGAACTGCTTCATCAGGACCGGACTCACTATCAGCGTCACGTCTAGCCTGCCCTCTCCGCAGCCTCAGCCTGCCAGCCCAACCAGGCTTCAGCAACTTGCTCTTGTAGAGCGCCATGATGGCTTCGGCCAGGGTCGGGTTCCTGCCCGCCATACAGGGCCCGGGCTTCCTCCGCAGCCTGACGGAGGGTGAAAGCGCTCGCGGCCACCAGATGGTGAAGCCTTGGGTGCATCCCCCTCGGCATCGCGAGCAAGTTGCGCAACCTGTTATCGAGCCTCTCACCGTTCAGGTGGTGCATGACCCAGCCCTTAGGGCGCGGGCCATAGGCCGCCTCCCAGACCAAAGCATGCTCGTAGCGCTTGCGGCCATCAACGAACATCTGGCGATACCCGCGAACCGTGACAGTGCCACCCTTGTATCCCTGCCTTAAAAATTTGTTGGTGCATGGCACGCAGCGCGGCTCCTGGCGCCGTGCCCTGCAGGGCTTGCCGCAATCAACGCATGGCCTCTTATACCGCCCTTCTGCTCGATAGGCGGCACTGCGCTGCCGGACATCTGCACCGTGCTCGGCGTAATACCGCCGCTGTCGCTCCTTAACTCTCTCGGGATTCGCAACCTGCCAAAGCCGGGTACGTTCTCGTGCCTCCTCCCCATGCCCCGCATAGTACCGTTCGTGGCTTGCCCGCTTACGCTCCCTTCGCCTCGCCTCCCGCTCCTCGGCGGTCGGCACGATCGGGCTCGATATCAGCGTGCTCATTCCGCCTCTTCCAAGCCCTCTGGCAGGCCCTCTGGCAACCCGCCTGCAGGCCTTCCGGCCGCTTCGCCAGCCGCGCCAAGAAGCATCTGCCCTCCAATGAATAGATCGCCGAGTGGGGGCAGGCTGGCCGTGTCGTAGTCCAGTTCCAAAGAGTGAATGCAGCCCGGATGCGCCGGCAGCCCCAAGCCCTCCGCCGTCCAGAAGTCCATCCAGCCCTGACCGGCCAGCTCCTCGCAGTAGGCACACTGTCCCGTGTCAGGGACGACATGCGCACGCGGCTCCAAGTGGTTCATCCGGACGAAGTCCCTCTGCGCCTGGTTGATCGTCGTCCCCATCTCCGTGTAGGCTATCTGCTCCGCCTTCCACGATGCCCGGCTCTTCTCCCATGCGTCGAGTCTTTTAGCATAGGTGTACCTGTTGGCTTTAGGCACTTCGGCCCGGATGCGGGCGATCTCTCGCCGCACGTCCTTGTTGTACGTCGTTGCGATGCTCTTGGCGGCGAAGCCGGAACGCTCGTTCAGCGCCGCCATCACCGCCTGGTCCGTCACGTTCACCGACGCTATCGAGTAGCCTGCGGCCCGCGCCTCAGCCGCCACCGCCGCTCCGTAGTCCGCCCTCGCCTGCGTGAACAGCACGGCATCGAGCGCCCTGACGTCGGAGGCCTGGTAGCTGAACAGCTGCCCCACCACGCGCTGCACATCGCCCGCGTCCTTCCAGACCGGCAGCCACTGGCGCAGGGCCTTGCGCCGGTCCAGGGCTCGCACGTCTGGCAGGCTGTGAAGCGCTACGAAGCCTTCGGCTTGAGAGCCGTTCGGCTTCACGACGACTGCCTCGCAGGTGGCTACAAGCATGCGGCCACCAACCCTAGAGTGCGCTCCGCAATGAGTTCCCCCTTGTCGTTCCACAGGCGGTACACCCTAGCGCCATCCACTTCCACGATAGCGTTCCTGTAAACGTGCTCGTCGGCCTTCCTGTGGCAGTCCTCGCAGAGGCACGCAATTATTTCGTGCCCGCCAAGAGAGCGCTTCGGCCAGTGGTGGTGCGAGTAGGCCAGCCCGTGACCACACAGCGGCACATGAAAGTCAGGGTCATTGGGCGCAGGGCAACCCGCCTCACTGCAGAGCGGAACCCTCCTCATACGGCCTGCACCTAGACCTCCCGTATTCGCAGCCAGCCGTCTCGTCGAACTTGGACACGCCAGCGGGCCAGCTTGCGTTTAGCCAGATACGCCTCAAAGGGCATCAGCCAGAGAACGACGTTCAGCAACCACCGCCACCGAGCCCCCATAGGAAAGAGGCGCCTAAGCCACCGGCGCCTCTCGTAAAACGTCACGACTACTTCCAGAACAGAAGCGGACGGCATCAGTTACACCTGCGTCCCGATCAGCTCCTCCACCTTCTCTTCCGCCCTGTCCACCATGAACTGCTCGATCTCTTCGCCACGCTGCTCCAGCCGCTCACGCTGCCAGTCGGGCAAGGCGCTGGCGTCCTCGACCTTGCGCGGCATGTAGACATCGATCACCCGGTCGAAGATGCCCTGAAGCGCCAGCTCAGTACCGGCAATCTGAACGGCAGCGAATACCGTCTGCTTGACCGGCTCGGGTATCACCACTGTCTCGTAGATCCGCTGCGGCCGCCCCTGGCGCATCAGCTTCACCGCAACCTTCTTCCAGCGCCGCAGCTCCCCCGCCACCTGCTCGTCAGTGGCGACATCAGCGGGCGCGGCCATCGCTACCGTCTCTTCGGGCGCAAGCCTATCCTCGGTTGCAGGCCGGCCTATGGTCACCACATTCGACGGCATGACGAACATGTCGCCGCCGGGATACGGCGGGCGGCCCATAGCGGCCCGCTCCTCGTTCGGCGTTCCCAGCCCAGTACGGACGCGACGCTCGGCCGTCTCGGCATCCTTGCCCTCGTCTGTGAAGTCGGGGCTCTTGAACTGGAACTTCCAGCCTCGGATGCCCAGCTGCCACTTCCGCCAGGCGTTTATCGTCTCCTGTACCGGCTGCTGCAGGGGCCTGGCCTCCATGTGGTACAGGATCTGGACCAGCCCTTCCAAATTGGCGCGGTTCACGTCGGTCACCATGCCCATCGTGCCGGGCGACACCCCAACGTTCGACATCATCTCATCGCGGCCCATTCGTCGGCCTTCAAGGAACTCGGCGTCCTTCCCGTAGGCGCCGCCGAGTACAGTCACCTTGTCAAGCCCGCGCACAACGAGCGACTTGTTGGCATGCTGGGCACCGGCGACCCTGGCGTCCAGCAGGTCGTTGAACGCCTTCATGTCCTCATCCTTCGACCCTGGGTCGAACTCGTAGACCGCTGCGGGCAGCCGGCTGTTAATGAACGTGTTGCGGTTCCATATCTGCGCCCAGATGTCGGTGCTGGCCGCCAGCTCGATGGCCTCCAGGTCGCTCACGCCGAAACGGCCGTCGATATCCGGTATTGCAAACCGCAGCACCTCGTCCCGAGCGAACGGCACCTTCGTCGTCCCCACCTGCTGGATGTAGGCCTCTTTCACGTTCACGAAGTTGCCGCGGCTGTCTACATTCGGGGTCACCTTCCCGTACAGCAGCGCGAAGTCGACCACGTTGCCGAAGCCGTCCTTGACCAACTCCCAGCTGCACTCGTTGAACACCTTCAGGTGCACGAACGTCAGCCAGAGCTTCATGATCGGCAGTTCCCACTGGCGAATGTTGACGACCTCCCCGGTGATCTCGGGGTCGAAGAAGTGCTGCAAGAACGCCTGCCCCTCGGGGTCCGGCTCCTGGCCTTCCTCCAGCTCGTCAGGCGCGGGAACGATATCCCACCCTTCGCCGATGCAGACCAGGGCGATGCGCCTGATACCGGTGCGCACCCAGTTAACGCGGCGCCATAGACCGACAAGCTCATCGCGCCCCAGCACCGGCGACGCCAGGGTGCGGCCCTCGCCAACAATCCCGCCCAGGCCCCTGGACGTTGGACCAGCTACCATTAGGCCCCGAGGGACCGGGGCGTCCTTGCTCGGGGCCGGGGCTGTTGCCTTCGCTACACCAGGAGCGCCCTTCTGGACTGCCTCCTGAACGTAATTGTCAGGCACCCAGATTTGCAGTTCAGCCATCGGCACCTACCCCCTCTGGCTCTTCACAGAGCTCGCTCCCGTCCTGGGATTTGTACCAGCTCACTGACTCGTCGCCCAAGTCGACCGCACCAAGTATGCAGTCGAAGCAAAGACATATCTCGCGCTCCTCGGCCGCAGCAGGGTAGATCGCCAGGTTCCCCACTTTGTTCGGCACTAGCTGGAAATCATCAGGCACCTCAGTGAGGAGCTCCTTCAGCTCCCGCACCGTCAGATGGTGGAGCACGTCATCGCCGTAGAAGAGCAATCCCATCGCCATCACCTCTGCGTCACGCGAGCGTGTCCAGCGGACACATCTCGGGCCAAAGCTAAAGCGGGTTATGGCATGATTCTACGCACATCTTGCACCAGGACGCGAACTTTGTCAACGCACCATGTCGGCAGACTAGAAAGGGGCCTGGCCCCTCACCTGCCAGGCCCGTACGGCCACCATGTGAACATGGCCGCTCCCACCTGCACTCGTCTCTGTTAAGCGGGGCAGCCGTTGCGGCGGTTGCTGCCCGGCGCGGAACGGGCTAGCACGCATCGTCGGCCTGCCCCGTGTCTCGATTATACCACGCCGTCGTCGGTAACGAACTCGGCTGATCGGGTGACTCGCCCCTGCTTCCCAAACACGTCCGGCACCTGGCCATCGTACTCATACTCGGCCCAGAGCCCGTAATGCTTCGGCGTCCTCGGCAAGCCGTGCGCCTCAGCTGCCTCGTCGATGGCTTGCTGAACCCGGTCCATGGCCGCCGACGCGAAGTCCCTCCCGGCTAAGGCATCCGCAGAAGACAGGGCAACCACCGGCGTCCGGATAGCTTCCTCGTACAGCCGCTGAATCTTCTCGACCTCCTCCTCAGTTGCGTACACCCGCGTGTGCCTCAGCGCCATGCTCTGCCTCCCTTTGGTGGCGGGAAGGGCCTACGCTCTCTTCCCGCCGTGTCTGAACTCTCTCGTGTCGTTATACGCCATCTTCGTCTCCAGCAAGGCCGTCAGGTCGAACCCATGCCGCTCGCAGAAGTCGGCGATGCGGATGACGCAGTCGGCCAATTCCCTGGCGACGTTCAACAGCTCGCCCTTACGCCACTCCTCCAGCGCCTCCGAAAGCTCGGAGTGCATGAGAGCGATTAGCTCACCGACGTTGCGGTCGCCCTCCCACCAGCCGTGCTCGATTGCCGTCTTGTGGGCTCGTTCTTGCAGCTCTCGGATCGTAAGGTCACTCATGTCTCTAGGCTCCTTTCCTGCTACACCACGACCGCCGTCGAGCCCTCGGGCGTCTTCTGAACTTCGATGCGCACCGGGAAGGCGTCCCGCAGCTCGTCTAGGTGCGTAACCACCAGCACGCACTTGAAGTCGCCCTGGATTGCCCTTATCGCCTCCACCAGCCGCTCACGCCCGGCGCTGTCCTGGCTTCCGAAGCCCTCGTCGATGATCAACGTCGGCAGTGGTGCCCCCGCCCGCCTGGCCAGCAGCCGCGACAGGGCGATGCGCAGGGCGAAGTTAATCCTGAACGCCTCGCCGCCACTGTATAGTTCATAGCTACGCGTGCCCAGCTCGTCGGAGATCTTGATGTCCAGCGTCTCCGCCACCGTGCCCTGCTGCGTCTCGCGCTGCGTGCTCATGCTCAGCGTCATCCGGCCGTTCGTCATCTGTCCCAGCAAGCGGTCGGCCTCGCAGGCGATCTCGGGCAGCACTCCGTCGATTATCAGCGCCTGCACGCCGTTCTTGCCGAACGCCAGGGCCAGTTCCTCGTGGATCGCCTTCCGGCTACCGGCCTCGTTGAACGCCAGCACGGTCGGGCCACGCTCGGCCTCCAGCATGCGGAGCCGGTCCAGCTCCTGCTCCACGGCGCCCAGGGCTTGGCGCTGCCTGCGCTCGTCTGCCCTCAGCGCATCCAGTGCCTGGCGGGCCTGGAATAGCTGCGGCCCCACGTCTGATTGGCCCGCCATCTCAGCCTTCAGCCGGTCTACCTCATCGCGGGCCTGAGTCGCGCGCTCTTGCCAGGTGGCCTGTGCTGTCTCAGCGGCTGCCTGCGCCTGGCTCTCGATTTCTAGCTGCGCCTGTGCCTGCTCTGCCTGCCGCAGCCACTCAGTAGCCTTCGCCAACTCTGCTTCCAGCTCGCGAACAGCATCGCGCAAGGCTCTGGCCCCGAGGTGTAGGCCGTTCAAGCGAACGATATTCTCATCTAGCCTGTTCGCTCTATCCGTGATATCCCGAGCGTAGCCGGCGCCGATCTCTGTCCGATGCTCATCGTCCAGTTCAGTGCCGCACAGCGGGCAGCCGCCAATGCCTTCCTCAAACTGCGCCTTCTTCCGCTCAAGTTCCGATATCTGGGCACTCAGCTCGACATTCGTCGCCTTCAAGCGCTCGATTTCAGCTAGCATTCCTTCTAGCCGGAGGGCGTCTACCCCCCCAACCTTCATCTCCGACAGCTTGCTGTGCCGGTCGCGAGCATCGCCCGCCTGCCCAGCACCCTCTAGCAGCTGCGCCACTCGCCGCCTGCTAGCCAGGGCCCGGTCACCCTGCTGCGCCGCCTCGCCGACGGCAACCTCTAGCGCCTCCTCCGCCGGCCGTAGCAGTGCTGCCCGGCGTTCCGCAGCCTCGGCCGTCTGGCGCAACGTTTCTACCAGGGCCTCCTGCGTAGCCAGGTCGGCCGCAGTTTTGTCCAGGGCGTACTGTACCTCCGCTAGCTCGCCTTCTTGAGCATCCCGGTGGATTAGTTGCCCGTCTATCCTCTCCAGCGCCTGCTGAAACTGCTGCTGCTCGAACTCGGCTACCTTCGCCAGCCCCTTGCAGCGCCCGGCCAAGACCTCGTACTGCTCCAGGCCAAGAACGGCTGCCAGGACCTCCTTGCGCCCGCTAGGCGTCTTCTGTACGAACTCGTCCGCCTTCCCTTGGGCCAGGTAGGCCGTATTCAGGAACGTGTCGTAATCCATCTTGAGCGTCCCTTGAATGCGCTGCGCCGTGTCCGATAGGGTGGCGCCAGTGAGCACCCGCCACTCGCCGGCTTCGTCCAGAAAGAAGTCGAGCATCGACTCGCCCCGCTTGCGGGTGCCGGCCCTCTTCCTCTTCCTGAACACACGGTAGCGCGTGCCGTCGACCGCGAACTCGAAGTCGACCTGGGCCTCGGTCTGGCCCATGTGCACCAGCTCGTCCTCTGTGCTGGCCCGGGCCTTGCCCCAGAGCGCCCACGTCATGGCATCCAGCAATGCCGACTTGCCGTGGCCGTTGTCGCCCGACAGGCAGGCCACGTGGATGCCGCTCAGGTCCAGCGGTGGACACTCACGGTAGCAGAGGAAGTTGCTCAGGCTAAGCTTCACGGGGATCATGGCTTCCACCCGATTCGCTTGCTGATTTCGGGCGTGAAGCCCCCCATCACCTTGAGGCGTCCGGCGGCGTGGTTTATCACCCGCAGTTGCTCCTCAGTCATCGGAGATGGCAAGAAGCGACACCAGCGTGCCAGTTGCTCGTGGGTTGCCTCTTCGACCTCCTCGTATGTCGGGTAGTTCATAGCTTCCCTCCTTGGAGGGCCGGCTGGGAATCGGACCCCCATCCTCCCCGATAGGATCGGGGTATGCTACCATTACAACACGCGGCCCATGGTCACTCTCTAGCCCTCCCTACAATGTAATTATAGCACGCAGGTGGCCGGGGTGTCAAGGGCCCCCACCTAATCCCACAGATGGCCCCAGTACTTCTGCATCAAGGCCAAGGACTGCTCGACGGCACCATACTGGATTCGCTCGCGCTCCTGATAGACAGCGAACGTGGGCTGTCCGTCGTCTACGTGCTCCTGTGCCCAAAGGAAGTACCGGAATCCATACTCGATCCGGCGCAGGATGTTCTCCCAATCCTTGGGGTCGCACCCTGCCTTATGGCGCTCTGCGTGATCCGCTGGTTCGTGAACGCAGGCGTAGCCCATGCTGTGCTCTCGAAGATGGGCAGTCATCCCAGCTATCACCTCAGCCAGATACCACGCCATCTCCCACACATCACTGTCTGCCCAGCCACGCCGGCCGCGCTGTATGAACCGTTTACTCGTCGCAGCAGCCTCATTGCTCTCACCGCCTTTCATCAGAGCCAGTGCCGCCGTAACCTGCCATCGCGCCTCACGCACCGCCATGTTAGTGGGCCACTCCATCGCCAATGACACCAGCTCCACCTCCACCAGCCCGAGCCTCGTGCGCGGCGATATCCGCAGCCCTTCATGGTCGTCAGGATTGCCACCCTCGCCCAGGATCACGCCCCGCATGCCCAGCTTGAACGCCGGGTGCTCCAGGACACGCTTGAGCGGCACGCCGTACAGCGTCAGGTGCTCAAGGAGCCAGTCGTAAGTCGAACCGTCCCCGAAAAGCGATGGCCCTGGCTCGGGCAACGTGGGATCAACCTCGAGGCCGCGTATCGGCCCGCTACACCCCGGTCCTGTACCTCCGCTCATGTTCATTCCTCCTTCTGCCGCGCTCGGGTGACATCTGCCAAGATGCGCTTCTGTATTCCGCCTATCTCGTAGACCTCCCTTTCATCATCGCTCTCGATGGCCCACCTCAGCATCTGTTCGTCGAGGCGCAATTCCTCAGCGCGGGCTAGCAGGGGCTCCATTGTTTCAGCCCGCATCTCCTCGAAGTAGCTGCATCCGGCGTCACGGGAGATCATCAGTTTCATTCCTTGCTATCCTCCTTCTGCGGCGGCGGCTCATTGCCCCATAATGTGACCGCCGTCCGCGCCCTGTGCCAGGGCCGCGTCCCGGCCAGCAGGGCCTCGACGTGTTTGCACATGCCGTCCTTGCGGTAGTGCCTCTTCCTCCCGAAGCAGACAAGGCTGTGGCGCACCTTTGACCCCTTGCCGTCGCTCAACATGACGATCAGCTCGTGCCTGTCGCCTAGCAGGATCATGGCACAGGCACCATCTCTTCGCTGAAGACCCGACCTGTTATCTCCTCAAAGCACTGGGCGCAGGCGTTGATGCGCAGGTCCGGATAGGTCTTGTTCCGCAGACCACAGACGGCATCTTTCCCGCAGCCCTCAGTACCGCACAGGAGTGCGAGCCCTGGCAGCGCTGGCTGCTCGCCCACATTTGCCTTCATCTCTCACCCCCTCAGGCCTTCAGGCTATATCTGATAATTTCAGCCGCAGCATAATGGGCCGCCAGGTAGGCAGGGCCGCAATCATCATCATCAAAACAATCAACTGCGACCTCCTCCAGCATCTCAGGAATCTCCCCCATCTCTTTCAGCGCATCCGCAAGACTAGGCGGGCTTGAACCCATACGGGCAAGGTACTTAGGCAATAGGCAGGCAGCAACCGATTTTCCCTGCCCATCTCTGTTTTTGGTCCACCTTGCCCTACCTGCCTTTTGCGCTTGCAGGCGACGCTTGTACCTTTCGACTGTCCCCTTGGCGCAACCAATGGCGGTAGCTATGTCACGCAGGGAGTGGCCGGCAATCAATAATTGCTCGAGGGCTTCTTGGCGTTTGGGTGCTAGGACGTTCATTCTTAGCCCCTTGGCTCCGACAGATTCGTAAACCTGCCTGCCGGCTCTGGTGGGCCAATCACTACGGTATGACACCGATAACATTCCCTGCCCCGCCACCACTTGTCACCTATCAAGAAGGCATCCCCTCTCTCGTTGCTTGGGTACTTCTCTGCCCAGTCAGGGCCACGAAGGTCTCCAGGTATCCATGCGCCCCACACGTGATCGCATCGCGGCCACCACCATCGCGTCGGCCGCCTGCGTCGGAATAGGCGTAGAAACCGGCCTCTAGCGCCCACTCGTCTTCACCCCCTCGGCGACGGCAGGGCTATCGCCGCTGGCGCCACCAGCCTCTCGAGGCCCTCTGCGGCCACAGCCTCATACACCGTGTCGCCGCCCGGCATCAGCATGTGGGACAGGAACTCCTGCTCCATGCTCACCAACCCCTCTTCGATGGCCTCGATCTTGCTCTTCAGATACCAGTAGAGTACCCGCAGCATGCGCCCACGCTCGGCCTGGTTCTCGAACCTGATCACCAGGCGGTATCCCGCCGCAGCCTTGCCCGGCCGCGGCAAGGCGAACTCTATCCCCTCAACGTCGGGGCCCGTGGTCCAGCGCCACGCCTCCACGCCAACCCGCCGCAGCAACTTCTCGATGTTCTCACGTGACTGGCCGGGGCTGACTGACGTCTGGGCGTAGCTACGAAGAGCCTTTGTCACTCTCTACCTCCTTCATCGAGGAGGGCATAGAGCAGGTCAACATAGTTACGAATGTCCACCAGCCGCCCCTCAATTGCCTCCTGCCCTTCCGGGGTGCCGCCCAAGTAGGAGAGAACAGAGCAGATGTGTTTGAGCATGTAGACCATGAGGACGACCTTCGGGTCAGCGGGGTTCACCTTGAAGGTGCCGAGCAGTTCAGCGATGAGCTTGAAGTTGGCGAGGCGGTCGCCACCCTCCTCAGGCCCAGCATACTGGGGCCCCCGGTCCGCCAGCACGCCAAGGCACCTACGCTCTAGCTCCTCGCGTGCCTCCATAAAGTCCTTGCTCTCCATGGCACCTCCTTGCCGGCCTCCTTGCCGCTAACGGGGCCGAAACCCCGCATTTTTCGGATTAACTTGCGCGCAATTGCCGTATCAGTTGCCGCCACCGTTGCCCCGCCGCGCCGCAACGTAGGCCCTCTTCAGATGGCGCGATACGCACATCGGGCACACACCGAGATACCCCGCTATGGCGGCCCCGCCGAAGCCGAATCGCTGCAAGCGCTCTATCGCCTCATGCCGAGCGCGAACAACGGCCGGCCCCTTCCCGTTCTTGGCAAGCTCGCCTACCGGCAGCTTATGCCTCCGGGCGACATCTTCGATGATCTTCCATGCCGCCTCCGCCAGGAGCTCATCTACCGGCGTCCGAATAGGCTTCAGGTCCATCAGCACCCTCCATCATTTGAACCTCGTTACCGGCTAGAGCCCTGTCGGCCAGCCACTCCAATGCACGTTGGCACTTCATGGACCAGGGAGCACATTGCCGGGCAATGGCATCAATATCATTATGCCGATACACATACCAGACAAAGGCATCATGAAGACACCGCCTACCGTGCCTGGGCACGTCCCCTGCGCGGTTCTTTAGGCTCACGCTCCCGCAGCCGGTGGCCCGCAGGCAAGCGGAGATCAACTCAACCTCGGTGTTGGTGACGTCAATGGTAATTCCCCTATTTTCTCTAAGGTGAACGCAGCCCTCGCCGTCAATCAGCGCCCCTATGTAAGCCTGCTCAGGCTCAGTCATCTCACGGGCGCTACGGGGTTTACGGATTCCCAAACCACTCCCTGACTGAATCCATGTAACCTGGCCAACAACGTTACCCTTTTGAAAGCCCATCAGCGACCTTCATGGTCTCTAGCTTACCCCTACCTGTCCGCTAGTATACTCTCCGTGTCCATTAGGCACATCTCAGGATAAGCTCTCGCCCCGCCGGCGCGCCTCGCGGTAGCCGGCCAGCTTGCCGCGGATGCAGGTCTCGGCGTTGGGCTGCGGCGGCGGCCTGTCATCCCACACATGGGGGCAACGCTCCCGCTCCTTGGCCCATCTCACCAGGTCGGCCTCGGTCAGCCCGTACGCCTGCATCCACGTTTGGCGCAGCCGCGCCAGGTTCCGCGTCAGGTTGGCGTAGAACCGAGCGTGCCGCCGGGCCTCTTCGTAGCTTGCCATCGGGATCCTCGGCATGGCTCCTACACATCGCAGCCTATCAGCACGACCGCGTCGCCCACGATCCAGTCGGCCGTTGCCACGCCCTTCCGCTGCCAATACTCACGGAAGCAGGCCGTCGCCTTCTCGTTGCGCGGCAGCCCATCCAACTCCCCCTCTTCGTTGATCACCAGCGCACGGGCCCGCCCCTCGAAGCGGCAGCTCTGCCTCTCGATATACCCACCGACCAGCTCTTGCAGCTCCTCCAGCCGCAGCTTCTTTTGCAGCGCCCGCCGCTGCTCG
>Ga0315284_10001642_pt1 | contig 31982 bp, 23 predicted proteins | sample YL17G09_16_MG_FD_203696 | JGI IMG/M metagenome (GOLD analysis project Ga0315284, IMG submission 203696) | Sediment microbial communities from Yellowstone Lake, YNP, Wyoming, USA - YL17G09_16 | ecosystem: Environmental > Aquatic > Freshwater > Lake > Sediment | place: USA: Wyoming | collected... | reverse complement strand
CCGAGGGCGTCGACAGCCCCGCCCAGGTCGCTGAAATTGTCCTCGCCCATGCCATGGTCCGCCGCGCCAGCCATGTTCATCTGGAATCCACCGGCGAGGTTTGTTCCCTCCGCCTGCGCGCCGACGGGGTGCTGGTGGAGTTTCCCGCCTCCGTGGCGCGGTTGTCTCGGCAGCAGGCCGAGGAATTGTCGGAGCATCTCCTGACCCAGGCAGGACTGGATCTTTCATCGCCCCATCCGCGGAACGGTTCCGTCGCTGTTACGATCCAAGGCCGCCGGTTCGATGTGCAATTGGGCGTCTGTCCGGCGGCGCGAGGTTTTCGCCTGGTCATCGCCATGCCGCAGGCGGCCCCGTCGGGCTTGGCTCAACTTGTTCTCGACAGGTTGGCGGCAAGCGACCTGCGTCGCCTTCTTTGCCGCTCCGGAGGGATGATCGCGCTGGCCGGTCGGACCGGACCGCTGCGCGCCGAGGCGATGTGGTCGATGGCGCAAGCCCAGGACCTGCGGGGTCGCAGCGTCGTGACGATCGATTCATTCGGGAAACCGGACCTGCCCGGCGCGACGGTCGTGCAGGCCGGACCTCGCTGCGGACTGTCGTGTGCCCAGGCCATCGAGGCCGTCGCCCGGCAGGACGCCGACGTGATCTTCTGCCAGGAACTGCCCGATCCGCCGGCTGCGGCGCTCGATGCCTCCCAAGCGGGAAAGCTTCTGGTGGTTGGAGTCCCATCGACGACGGCAGGCCAGGCCGTCGCTACGCTGCTGGAGTTGGGAATGGAGCCTGGGTTGCTGGCGTCGAATCTGCTGGCCGTCCTGACGTTTGCCCGCTTGCGAATCCTCTGCCCCGACTGCAAGGAACCCGCGGAGGCGGATGAGGAACTCCTGGATCTCCTGGGCCTGGACGGAGACCAGCGCCGGTTGCGGACGTTGCGGCCTCGCGGCTGCCCGCGATGCTTCCAGACCGGTTACCTCGGATCGGCGGGATTGTTGGGCCTGATGACCATCGACGGGCCAGTTGCCGCGGCGATCCGCGGTGGGGCCACGGTGGAGCAACTGTCCGACGTTGCCGGCCGGTCGGGCGTCAAGGACCTTCGCGTCCTCGGGCTGGAGAAGGTACGAGCGGGCCTGACGTCGCTGGAAGAACTTTCTCGCGTTCTGAACGCCTAGATGCTGCTCTGCGATCCAGCGGTTTCTCAGGCATACCCGTTGGGGTGAGCCTTGTGCCATGTCCACGCATGGGCGGCGATCGTCGCCAGGTCCGGGAACTTCGGCCTCCAGCCCAGTTCTTTGATGGCCCGCTGGGAGGAAGCCACCAGTCGCGGTGGATCGCCGGGGCGACGCTGCACGACCTCGGCGGGTATCTTGTCGCCAGTGACCGTGCGGCAGGTCTCGATGACCTCCTTGACGGAAAACCCCGTCCCGTTGCCGAGATTGAAAACCCGAACCGTGCCGGGCTGTATCGCCTCGATGGCCAGCACGTGCGCCGTGGCCAGGTCGCAGACGTGGATGTAATCGCGAATGCAGGTCCCGTCGGGCGTGTCGTAGTCGTCCCCGAACATGCGGATGCTGTCTCGCCGTTTTAGCGGGACCTGGAGGATCAGCGGGATCAGGTGCGTCTCGGGGTTGTGGGCCTCGCCGATGTCCCCGGAGGGGTCCGCGCCGGCGACGTTGAAGTAACGCAGCGAAACGAAACCCATCCCGTAGGCCGGGGCGAAGGCCCGGAGCATCAACTCCACGCATAGCTTGCTGGCGCCGTAAGGGTTGATGGGTTCCAGGGGGTCGTCTTCCTCGATGGGCACCCGCCGTGGCGAGCCATAGACGGCGGCCGTGGAGGAAAACACCAGACGGGCGACGCCGCAGTCCCGCATGGCCTCCAACAAGGTCAGGCCGATGATGGTGTTGTTGCGGAAATACTTGTCGGGCTTGGCCACCGATTCCCCCGCCTCGATGAACGCCGCCAGGTGGATGACGGCGTCGATGCGGTGCTTTCGCATCGCCTCGCGCAGGCGGTCCCCGTCGCCCACGTCGCCGACGACCAGTTCGCAGCGCAACGACTGGGCGTGCCCGTTGACCAGGTTGTCGTAGGCCACGCAGTGGTGCCCGGCGGCCTGCAACGCCCGCTCGACGTGCGAACCGATGTACCCCGCCCCGCCTGTGAGAAGAACGTTCATGTCCGGCTCCTGATCTTGATGACAATGGTTGAGGATTATAGTGTCAGAAAGGTTACGGCGAACAGTCTACCCAACGGAGGCTCAGCGCCCGTCGGGCCGGATGGGGAGAGTCCGGCTCGGAATTGGCTTAAGCCGGCGGATATCACGGCTGCTCGATCAGCGAACAGTCTTGCGTCAAGCGATGTTTCATTACCGGCTTCATAAATTTGCGATAATCAGCATAATAATAGCTATAGCTCTTTATAATATAATTATTTACATGCATTTCAAAAAATGGCATATAACGAACTCTATCTCCTTCATTATGGCTTGAAAACAGCCGATGATGTTGGTATGATCCAAAGGGCAAGGTAATTTGTAGGGAGGTCCAAACGATGGGCACGGTTTTTCCATGGTCCGAGGATTATCCCTGGATTAATTTTAGCTTCGACTTCACTCCGCTCCATTACAAGACGTGGATGGCCCTGGGGGAGTGTGGTTCCATATGCACGCATATCGAAAACATCCCTCTTGCGCCGGAGGAACGGAGGGAAATGCACAAGGTCTACCTTGCCAAGGGGGTTCTTGCCACGACGGCTATTGAGGGCAATACGCTTAGTGAAGAGGAAGTCCATAAGGCGGTGGAAGGCAATCTGAGAGTCCCGGAGTCAAAGGACTATCTAAAGCAAGAAGTCGAGAACATTATTGGGGCCTTCAATGAGATCGGGCGGCAGATACATGACAACTCCTTGCCCGAGATCACGCCTGGACTACTTTGCCTATACAACAAGAAGGTCTTAGCCGGACTCCCCCTTCTCGAGGAAGTCAAGCCTGGAGAATTCAGGGGCCACCGTGTCGGGGTTGGCTCCTATCGCTGTCCTCCCGCGGGATATGTGCCGGAAATGGTTGGGAAACTTTGCGAGCAACTCAAGGCATTCGATGATGCGCAACTGGATCCGGTTGTTCGTGCCGTCCTGAAGGCGGTCATAGCTCATTTATATGTGGCATGGATCCACCCCTTCGGCGATGGCAATGGACGCACGGCCCGTCTGTTGGAGGCCATGATTCTAATGCAATGCGGGGTACCATCGCCGGCGGCCCACTTGCTGAGTAACCATTACAACATCACGAGAACGGAGTATTACCGTGTTCTGGACAAGGCGGGTAAAACAAATGATCCGTGGGCCTTCGTCTCCTACGCCACCTTGGGCCTAAAGGACGGACTTCGCGAGCAACGAACGAGACTCATGGCGAATGTCTGGAAGGTCGTCTGGAAAAACCACATCTATAGGACGTTTGACCAAAAGAGACGGACGGCCCGAAGGGATCGCCAGCGGCAATTGGCGCTGGCGCTTGCCAAAGAAGAGCGTCCCGCCAGGCTCCAGGACATCAAGACCCTCAATACTGACATTGTCATGCTTTACGGCAACAAGCGGTCGATGGCAACGCTTCGCCGAGATATTCATGACCTGCTCAAGGACAACTTGATCAAGATGGAGGTGATTGATGGTCAACATTTCTTTACGACGAATATCCAGTCTTTACGATTCATGCTGCCCTTGAAAGTAAAAGATAATTCCGGGTAATCCGGATGGTATTCTCAACAACGTCAACCAGCTTCCCTGGCACTGCTTCGTGTAGTCCCTGCTGGAACCGTGGTTGGCGGTGGTCGAGTCGGCTGACAGTTTTACGCCGTCGCGGCCGATGACAGGTGATGTGTGGCGTACACCGGCGTACACCGAGGACAGGGGCGGTTTTTGCCCTTGTCCCGGTTCGTTGCTGCGCAGAGCGGACATGCTGGACAAGATGCTTCAATGCAGTGCGATGCGCCAGGCCCACAATCGCCTGGCGGAAGGGGGGATTCTGCGCCTATGGGGGGTCTGGGGTTCCGCCTCGCCGCTGGTGGCCGCGACGCTGGGGCGGATGCGGCGAAGCCCCGTCCTGTTGGTGACCGCCCACCTCGACGATGCCGACAACGCCGCCGACGACCTGGAGGTGTTGACGGGCCAGGCAGCGACCCTGTTGCCCGCCTGGGAACTGGAGTTGGCCGGGGATCATCTCAACGACGAGGTGGCCAGTGAGCGGCTGAGCGTCTGCGACCTGTTGTCCGGCTCGCCGGGGCAAGGAACCAATCCGCCGCTGTTGGTCGTCGCTTCCATCCTGTCGCTCATGCAACCGGTGCCGTCGGCGGAGGCATTGCGCCGCAGGCGAGTGACGTTACTGAAAAACCAGCAAATCGAGCCGGACCAACTGGCGGCCCGGTTGGTCGATGGTGGATTGGAGCACGTCGAGGCGATGGACCAGCAGGGCCAGTTCGCCCGTCGCGGCGGGATTCTGGACGTGTTTCCCCGCGGCGCCTTCCAGCCGCTGCGCATCGAGTTCTTCGGCGATCGCATCGAATCGATCCGCCGCTTCGACCCCGACACGCAGCGGAGCGTCGATCACCTCGACCGATGCCAACTGCTGCTGTCCGCCACGGCCCAAGGGGAGCCTGCCCCGACGGGCAGCCTGATGTCTTACCTGCCGGCGGAGACGTTGGTCTGTATCCTGGAACCTGGCGAGGTCGCCGAGCTGGCCCGCGAGATTCACGAGCGACTCTCCGACACCGCAAACCAGCGCGGGATTAGTGGCGCCGAGGCGGCGGGCGGCGAACGGTCCTTGCCCTCGGCGCTCTCCTTATTGGCCCCACAGGACTGCCTGGAGCAATTGCGGCGGTTTTCCCTGGTGGAGATGCACGCTTTCCGCCCCCCTGAAGGCCGGGAAGCGGTCAACCTGGGCATCCGTTCGCTGGGGCAGCTTCCCGTCGATCCGTCGGCGGCGATCGAGGAACTCGGGGAGATGGCCGCCACCGAGGAGGTGTGGGTCTACTGCGAGAACCTCGCCGAGGAGAAGCGATTCAACGAGTTGCTGGCGACGCGCCACCCGAGTCTGACCGGGCGGTTCCACACGGCCATCGGGCACATTCATTCCGGGTTTGCGTTCCCCTCGCTGCGCCTCGTCGTGGCCGGGCACCACGAGGTCTTCCACCGCTACGCCAAGCGCCGACGTCTTCGACGGATTCGCGCCGGTCGGCCCATCGAGTCGTTGCTGGACCTCCATCCCGGCGACTACGTCGTGCACGTCTCGCACGGTATCGCCCGCTTCCAGGGCCTGCGGACGCTCCAGCGCGACGGCAGGAGCGAGGAATTCCTGACGTTGCGGTTCGCCGATAACGCCCTGCTGCACGTCCCCGCCGGAAGCATCAACCTGGTACAGAAATATGTCGGTTCCAGGCAACACAGGCCAAGCCTGTCCAAATTGGGCGGGACGACCTGGAGCAAGCAGAAGCAGCGGGTCGCCGAGGCGGTGTCGGACCTGGCGGCCGAACTGCTCCGTATCCAGGCCGTTCGCCAGGCCACTCCGGGCTTTTGCTTCCCGTCCGGGACGGACTGGCAGCGGCAGTTCGACGGAGAGTTTATCTACTCTGAGACGGCCGACCAGATTACCGCCATGGAACAGATCGATACGGACATGGCCGCCGCTCGCCCGATGGACCGCCTGTTGTGCGGCGACGTGGGTTATGGAAAGACCGAGCTGGCGATGCGAGCGGCGTTCCGGGTCGCCGAGGCGGGCAAGCAGGTCGCCGTGCTGGTTCCCACCACCGTATTGGCCGACCAGCACCACCGCACCTTCGGCGAGCGGTTAGCCGACTATCCCATGCACATCGAGGTGCTCAGCCGGTTTCGATCCGCCGCCGCTGTGGCCGACGTCTTGGCGCGACTGGCCTCCGGAGAGGTGGACATCGTCATCGGAACGCACCGGCTGCTCAGCAAGGACGTGAAGTTCTCCGATTTGGGCCTGGTGATCATCGACGAGGAGCAGCGGTTCGGCGTCCGCCACAAGGAGCACCTCAAGGGCCTCCGCGCCCACGTGGACGTGCTGACGATGACGGCCACGCCGATCCCGCGGACGATGCACATGGCGCTGGTGGGCCTGCGCGACATCAGTTCGCTGGCCACCCCGCCGCTGGACCGCCGGGCCATCTACACCGAGGTCTGTCACTACGACGACCGCCTCATCCGCCAGGCGATCCTCCGCGAGTTGAACCGCCAGGGGCAGGTCTTTTTTGTCCACAACCGCGTCTACGACATCCAGTCGCTGGCCGATCTCGTCCGGGGCCTGGTCGGCGAGGCCCGCGTCGCCGTCGCGCATGGCCAGATGGCCGGAGGGCAACTGGAGAAGGTCATGTTGGCGTTTGTGGCCGGCGACATCGACGTGCTGGTCTGCACCACGATCATCGAGTCCGGCCTGGACATCCCCACAGCCAACACGATCATCATCCACGAGGCCGACCGATTCGGTCTGGCGGAGCTTCACCAGCTTCGCGGGCGCGTGGGGCGGTACAAGCACCGCGCGTACTGCTACCTGCTGCTTCCGGAGCGGCGGCCCGTGGCGCCGGTGGCCGCACGGAGATTGAAGGCCATCGAGGAGTTCTCCGACCTGGGGGCTGGTTTCCAGATCGCCATGCGCGACCTGGAAATCCGCGGCGCGGGCAATATCCTGGGCGCCGAGCAGAGCGGGCACATCGCCGCCGTCGGTTACGAGCTGTACTGCCGCCTGTTGGAGCAGGCCGTAGGTACCCTTCGCGGCCAGGCCCCGCCGCGGCGACGGGAGGCGCACCTCGAGCTGGGGCTGGACGCCTTCATCCCCAAGACTTATGTGTCCTGCGACCGCCAGCGGATGGAAGTCTACCGCCAGTTGGGCCGTTGCGAGGCCCGGGGGGATATGGACCGTCTCCGCGCCGACGTGATCGACGTCTATGGTTCGATCCCCCCGGAATTGGACGTGCTGCTGGACCAGGCCGAAATCCGCCTGCTGGCCGGTGCGGTGGGCATCGAGTCGATCATCCTCATGGACAGCGACGTGGTCTTCGCCGTATCGAGTCATGACCGTATTGGCGGACTCTTCGACGGCCTGGCCGGATCGGTACGCCTGGCCGATGAGCGTACGGTGCATTGGCGCCCGCCACCGTCGTACCTGGTGCCGGCGACGTTGACGGCGATATTGCTCAAGAGGTTGAGACTCGCCCACGCCGCCGTATAATGCGGCCTTGATTCAGCCGGAGTGTGTCCATGCCCACATTGAGAACAATTGTGGCGGTTGCCTTCGTGGTGATGCTGGCCGGTTGTGCCGGGGGTGATCCCGCGGCGCTTCAGGCCCGGCGCGACCGCAAGATACCCATCACCTTGCCCAAGGAATCGGCCGCCGGGCCTCTGGCTGTGTCACCGGCGGAATCCTCTCCGCGCACCACCCAGCCGGCTGGGGCATCCGCCCCGGGTGAGTTGAAGGCGCCGACGCCCGCGACGAGCCGGACCGCCTCGAAACCGGTCCCCGTGGAAGTCGTTCCCGTGGTTGCCGGGGCCTCTTCCAAGCCCACCGACACTGCTTCCAAACGCTCGGCGGCGTCCCTTCCCGCCAAACCCTCGGCCACGCCCCTCGGGGCGGTCACCGTGCTGGGCCGACCCGAAATCGTCGAGGGGCCGGTTGTCCAGGTCAACAACCGTTTCCTGAGCGTCGATGACCTGCTTCGCGCCGCCTGCTTCGACCTCGACGAGATTCCCAAGAATCTGCCCGAACAGGCCTTCCTCGCCCGGGTCGAGAAGTCGCTCCGTGGCGAACTTCAGCGACAAGTCTCCATGGCACTGGTGCTTCCGGAAGCGGAAAAGGCGTTGGCCGACGAGCAGAAGAAGGCATTGGACACGGAAATCGAATCGACCCTGCGCGACATGGTCGCCCGCGCCGGAGGCAGCCGCAAGAGGCTGGAGGAAAACCTCGCCGACATCGGGACCACCGTCCAGGCCGTGCTGGAGGGCCAGCGAAACAAGCTGACCGTCCATATGTTCCTGCGGATGAAGTTCGTCCCCTCCGTGGGGGTCAATCGGCCGATGATGTGGGAATACTACCGCGCCAATCTCGGGCAGTTCAGTTCGCCCGCCAAGGTGGCCATGCAGACCGTGACGGTTCCCCTGGCGGCGTTTCTGCCGGCTGCGGAGTCCCAACCGTCGTCGCTCGAGCGGGATGCGGCCCGCGCCAAGGCCCGCGCGCGCATCGAGGAGGCCCGCAAGGCCATCGGGGCCGGCGAGGACTTCGCCGCCGTCGCCGACCGGTTCTCCACCGGATCGGGCAATCCTCCCGGTGGAAATTGGCCGCTGATGCCCGCCGGCAGTTTCCGCCAGGAGGCCGTCGAGGCCGCGGCGTTCAAGCTGCCCGAAGGCGGCGTCAGCCCAATTATCGAGACCGGCGAGGGGTTTTATATCGTCAAGGCCCGCCAGGCGCGCCCCGGCAGCGTCAAGCCCTTCGAGGACGCCCAGGCGGAAATCGAGCGGACACTCCGCGAGAAGCAGTCCGACAAGCTCTACGACGAGTACTACCTTCGCCTGACCAAGGGCGCGACGATCACCCAGCCGGAGGGCTTCCTGCCTCTGGCGGCCGCCCAGGCCGTGGAACGGTTCCACGATGCGTCCGTCGCCGCTCCGCGGGCCAGCCGGCCGGCCCGGTGACTTTATTGCGCCCCGTAGGGCAGGAGTGTTGTCTGACGATGAATTGGTTCCACGATCTCAATCCCGTCTGGCAGGCCCTGGTGGCGACGTTGGGAACATGGTTTGTCACCGCTCTGGGCGCCGGCCTGGTGGTCTTCACCAAGAAATTTTCCCAGAGGTTCCTCGACGCCTGCCTGGGCATGGCCTCGGGGGTGATGATCGCCGCCAGTTTCTGGAGCCTGCTGGCCCCTGCCGTCGAGGCCAGCGCCAGGAGGTACGGGCCGACGTGGAAATGGATGCCCCCGGTTGTGGGCTTCCTGCTGGGGGCGGTCGTGCTGCGGCTCATCGACCGCCTGTTGCCGCACCTGCACCCCGACTTGTTTGCCGCGGAAGGCCCCAAGACCGCCTGGCATCGCAGCACGCTGCTGGTGCTGGCCATCACGCTGCACAACTTCCCGGAGGGCCTGGCCGTGGGAATCGCCTTCGGCTCGGCGGCGAACCTCTTCGGCGTGGAGCGGGCCGCGCAGTTCGGTTCGGCCGTCGCCCTGGCCATCGGCATCGCCCTGCAAAACTTCCCCGAAGGCGCTGCCGTGGCGCTGCCCCTGCGACGCGAGGGAATGTCCCGCGCCCGCGCGCTGTGGTACGGGCAACTGTCCGCCATCGTCGAACCCATCGGCGGCGTCATCGGGGCCGTGCTGGTGATGGCGATGTCCTCGCTGCTTCCCTACGCCCAGGCCTTCGCGGCAGGGGCCATGATCTTCATCGTCGTCGAGGAACTCATCCCCGAATCCCAGCGCCACGGACACGTGGACCTGGCCACCATGGGCGCGATCCTGGGCTTCGCCATCATGATGGCGCTGGATGTCGGATTGGGTTGAGCGGAACAGGAAGACGGGGAACGGTGAGCGAAGTCGAACCGATGACCGGACACCGGAGGACGGGAAGACGGGATACCGGATGGCCGTAAGACCGGGAACGGTGAGCGAAGCTGTTCGACCCTGAGCTCACAGCCGAAGGGCCGAACCGAGGACCGGGCGGCGGGTTAGTCTATTGCCGATCCACCAATCGACAATTGCCAATCGGCAATCGCCCATGTACCCTGTCGCCCATGTCCAAGGACAAAAGACCGTCGTCGCTGGTGGACACGCGGGTGGTCTATTGCGGGGATAACCTCCAGCAGTTGGCCAGGCTCCCCGAAGCCTGCGTGGACCTCGTCTACATCGACCCGCCGTTCAATTTCAACCGCAACTACGAGGTTTTCTGGGGCGAGACCAAGGAAAAACGCTCCTTCGAGGACCGCCACGCCTCCACGGCAGCCTACATCGACTTCATGCGGCCGCGCAAGAGACTCTTGAAGAAACCTTATTTCAGACGGTAGGATTCCAGTATGTCGCTGAACCTGATCCCTTCGTCCATCCGTAAGCTCTATGAAATCCACCAATGGCGACACGCATGCGCCGTCTTGAAGCAGGAATTTTCACAAGAGTTCGAGGACATTCTCGACGTCTTGGGGCGTTTTCGCCTATCGAAGAGTGGTCTCGTGAAGGGAGGCGGAAACAAGAACCAGGCTATCAGCGGTTGGATCGACAAAGAATTCCACCAGAAGGATTGGCGGGAAAAACACTTTGACGTCCGCATCAAGGTGGATGAATCAGAAAATCAGTCACCGACTCACGCCATCGACTGCTACAAAAATCGAGTGGGGCTGGAAATCGAATGGAACAACAAGGATCCCTTTTTCGACCGGGATCTCAACAACTTCCGACTATTGCATTCAATCAATGTGCTTTCCGTCGGTGTGATTGTGACGCGATGCGACGAGCTTCAGGAGATCGTCAATAAGTTGGGGCGTGGGACTTCGTTTGGTCAGTCAACGACGCACATGAGCAAACTGCTGCCTAAGATCGAGGGCGGTGGTGCCGGTGGATGCCCGGTTCTAGTCTTTGGAATATCGAGGAACCTCTATGTCGAAGATCGTTAGTCTGACAGAACCGCCGGCAGGGGACGACCTTGTTGAGAAAGTGAATGGCCGTTATGCTACGGTTCTGGCCGATCCACCTTGGCAGTTTCAGAATCGAACTGGCAAGATGGCGCCCGAGCACAAACGGCTCTTACGCTATCCCACGATGGAGTTGCAGGAGATCATTGATTTGCCTGTGGGGCGGTTGGCCGCAGCGAGATCGCACCTCTACTTATGGGTGCCCAACGCGCTGTTGAACGAGGGCCTGGAGGTCATGCGGGCGTGGGGATTCACATACAAGTCGAACCTCGTTTGGTACAAGGTACGAAAAGATGGCGGGCCTGATGGTCGAGGGGTGGGGTTCTACTTCCGAAACGTTACTGAACTGGTGTTATTCGGAGTCCGTGGCAGCATGAGGACTTTGAAACCAGGACGAACCCAAGTCAATCTCCTTTCGACCCGCAAGCGCGAGCATTCACGCAAGCCGGATGAGATCTATGACCTCATCGAAGCCTGTTCGCCAGGCCCCTATTTGGAACTGTTCGCCCGGTTTAGACACAATGGCTGGACTCAGTGGGGAAATGAAGATGTGGAAGAGAATACTTTCCATGGGGTGGCCATGCGCAATGGGCATGTAGATCCTCAACTGCGGTTGTTGGAGGCCCCAAGGAATTACGCGGTGAGTTGAGCGCGACCGGGGGAACGGGATACCGGAGGACCGGGATCCCGTAAGACCGGAAGACGGGGCGGCGGGGGGTCTATTGCCAAGCCACCAATCGACGTTTGCCCCGCCGTGTTGTCCGCTACGGCTTGCGGATTACGTCCAGGCCCGCGCGGGGGGACTTGTCGCCGTCCCAGCGGTATAGCTTGATGGCCGCGACGAATATCGCAGGGCGGCAATGCTAATTTTGTTGGGTCGTAGCGCGGTCTTGGACGGCCTCCAACACGGATTTCAGGAATTCGGGATGATATACGTCGAAGTTGGCGCCCGCGCTGTTGCGGCACATCACGATCACCATGTCCTGGGAGGGGATGACCCGGAATGTCGCCGACGATGCCGCCCCGTGCCCAAACGTATCTTTCGGTAGAATATTCTTGTCCGTCTCCCATGACACGCCGATGCCGTACTCCCTCGTTGTCGGTTCTATCTTGAAAACCGCGTTCAGGGGTTTGGGAAGCATCTGCTCAAAAGACGCCTCGCTGAAGAATCGTTTGTCGCCATAGGCGCCTCTGTTTAGAAGCATCTGGCCGATGCGAGCCATGTCCAGCGGGATGCTCATGGCGCCGCCGCCGCCGTCCTTGACGGTCGTGTTCATGCCGCAGCCCAGCGGCTCCAGCAGATGGTTCCCGTAGAAATTCTCCATCGATTCGCCCGAAACAGCCTCGAGGATCTTGCCGCCGAGGTCAAAGCCGGCTCCGTTGTAGTCGAACCTCTTGCCCACATCCAGGGACGGGTAGTATTCGGCCAGCAACTCCTCGAAATCATTCAACTCGGCGCCCCAGTGGCCCCATAGCCCGCTGGTGTGTGTGTACAGGTGGCGGACGGTCAGCGGGTTGGCAACCTGGATGCCTCTGAAAGGCGGCAGGTATTTGTCCACAGTCTCGTCCAGGCCCACCAATCCCTGGTCGATCGCCAACATCATCGTCGTGCCGGATATCAGTTTGGTGATCGACGCCATGCGGCTGGGCGTATCCACCGTCATATCCTTGCCGTTCCGCCGGCCATAGGCCTTGTGAAACGCGATCACGCCGTGGCGAACAATGCAGACCGCGAAGGCCTCATCGCTGTCGGCGGCCCACTTCTTGCAGACCGCGTCGATCCCAGCGACGCCTTCGTCGCTCATACCTGCTTCTTCCAGCGTTCCTTCGTGAACTACCCGGGCCGGTTGACCCTCCAGCGGACGAGGACAGACGAAGGGGTTGGGGAACTCCTTATCGGTGCCATACAGCTTGCGCTTCATGGTCACCCACCACTGTTGGTCGACTGACCAGGGGTTTTCCGCGGGAGTCGGCTGGCCGCCTTCTTCGCGAGCTTCCGACAAACCGGCCAGCAGCACGGCCATGTCGGGGTCATCATACAAACCCGAGTAGAACCGGCTGCGGACATAGCCGGACAGATCATCCGAGAATCGCTGAGCCGTCTTTGGCTTTATGCCCAGGTTCTCGTCCAACTCGATCGAGACCTTCATTTCAGAGTCCCACCATTTCGCCCTTCCCGGCGTGCGGTAGAGCGTGCGGAAACGGCGTAGTGTTCGGCCGTCTTCCGTCTTGACCTCCATAATGGCCCCGTAGCGTCCGGGTTTCTCGGCCGTGGTGACCTTGTTGAAGCCGGCGTCGTAGTAAGTGGTCTGGACCGTGTAGGGTCCGCACAGCAGGCATTGGACTTCCAGCGGCCGTTCAAAGTCCAGCGACGGGAATTCCTTGGTACCGAAGCAGAACAGTTGCCTGGCCACCGGCTCGTCAACCATTGCACGAGCCCTGCCTTGGGCCGCAGGGGGTAGCACGATCATCGTTACCGGCGAACCATCCAATAGGACTTCGGCCTTCAGTTTCTCCTCCGACGTGGAAATCGGCTGGAGGATCCACAGAGCCGGCCGGCCGTCACGGTGCTGCAACACGCCCTGGGCAATCTGCTTGCCCGCGGCCACGAAGGTTACCTTCCGGCCTTGCGATTCGCTCGAACCGATGACCTCAAAGACAGTGCATGGGCCTGAATAGTATCCTCTGGCACGAGCCTGCACCGGCGGGCCGGGCTGCTTGGCGAGGCGGATTTTGTACATCTTGCTGGTGTCCTCCGCAATGCCCCTGGCGGGGTACCATACGGCGGTCAGCAACTCGCCATCCTTGTCGTAGTCGTTTACAAAAATCTGAATCGCCAGCTCCATATCTTCCTTGGGCTCGATGTTGAGGTTCTTCCAGGGCAGGAGGAGTTCCATCACGTAACCGTCTTGGGTCTTCGCGCTGGCGGCGGAGATGTCAAGATGGGGAACGGCATCCTTGGTCTGCCGGCTGCGGTAATCGCGGAGGTAGTGACGAGGGCCGGGGAGGTTGGGGTCCAATCCCGGGCCTATCGTGGCTTGCCAGAGTTCGCTGTCGCCTGGGTGCGTGTTCACGAATACCTCCACGGCGTCCTGCGAGGCAAGCTTCTCAAGCTCCGGTTGCTCCATGACGACATCGTCGCGCACCGTCACCAGAACGAGCAGGCCGCGGTCGTCCCATCCAAGGCGGAATCGCGGATCGAAATCCGCCGGCGGGCGATACTGTCCCGTCGGGCCGCAAAGCAGGTCAACGCGGAATCCGTCGTCGCCCCAGTCGTCCACCTTGCCATCGATGGCGATGTTCGTCAGTCGCGGCACGTCGAAGACCTTGGAAGCCTCTGGCGATAGCGACCATGCCTGGGTGGCGGTGAGCATCAAGGAAGCGGCAAACAGCGAGAGATAAGATGTAAGGCGCATATAAAGTCCTTTCCCTTGAGTCTCCTCGGGAGACTGCCTCTACATGTGACAGTACTCCGGCAGGCAAACGAACCTCAATCGAAAAACTCAGGAATGCGACAGTGGACTATCGGCGGATGAGGGGAATTCTCAAGCGGACGTGTAGTTCCGGTCTGGCGGAAGTCCCTGTTTGTATGGTTTCGTTGGGCGATCCTAGCCCTTGCGGATCACGTCCAGGCCCGCGCGGGGGGACTTGTCGCCGTCCCAGCGGTATAGCTTGATGGCCGCGACGATGTCGCAGGCCAGTTGGACGGCAGCCAGGCCGTCGGCGGCGGAGACCACCGGGGGGGCGCCATTCTCCACCGTCGAGCGAAACGCCTCCGCCTGGCGGCGAAGCGGTTCGATGCTCTCGTCCATCGCCAGTTGCTCGACCTTGAGCAGCTTGGTGTAGTCCACGCTCTCGGCCAGTTGGGCGATGTCGTCGACCTTCAGATCCCTGGCCATTTGGATGAGGTCGAGGTTGGCGCTCTTCTTGACCACCATGCCGACCTTTTTTCCGTAGTCCACCGAGAGGTAGGCCTCCTCGGAGAAGATGCGCATCTTCCGCTCGCTCTTGACGGCAAGGCGGCTGGCGGTGAGGTTGGCCACGCAGCCGTTGTCGAATTCCAGGCGGGCGTTGGCGATGTCCTCGTGGGCGCCGATGACGTTGACCCCGACGGCGTGCAGCGAGGCCACCTTCCCGCTGACCATCATCAGCACCAGGTCGATGTCGTGGATCATCATGTCCAGCACGACGCCCACGTCGGCCGAGCGGAAGGTGAACGGGCTGATGCGATGGGCCTCGATGAACTTGGGCGCGATGGCGTACTTCTGGATGGCCAGCACGACGGGGTTGAAGCGTTCGGCGTGTCCCACCTGGACGTCGGCGCCGGTGGTCCGTGCCAGTTCGATGAGTTCGGCGCCACCGACGGGGTCGTCGGTGTAGGGTTTCTCGATGAGGACGTCCTTTCCGGCCTCGATGAAGGGCCTGGCGGCGGCCAGGTGATCCCGCGTGGGGACGGCGATTACGGCGGCATCGGCGAGTTGCACGGCGGCGCGGACATCCGTCAGCGCGGGGCACTTGCGCTGCCTGGCCAGTTCTTTCGCGGCGTCGGCGTTGATGTCCACCACGCAGGCCAGGGCGGAGCGGTCCATCTCGCCCAGCACGCGGGCATGCAGCTTGCCCATGCGGCCCGCGCCCACGACGGCAACGCGAAAACTCATGACGGGGGCCTCCGTATGCTCACCGGCTCCTGGGGGGGCATGAACTTCTGTGCCTCGGGGGGGGGCTGTCCGCGCAACAGCTCGCGGTAGCGCCCGTAGACGCCCTGGAGGCTCCGCTGGCAGAACTCGCACAAAGCCAGCGCCGCGCCTTCCACGCCCATGGAAACAAGTTGCTCGATCTTGGTCTGAAGCGCCGTTTCGTCGTCGAAGAGTTCCTTGAGGGCCTTGCGCAGTTCGGCTTCCTCCGCCGCGGGAAGGTGGGCGGCGGCGATGCCCTCCTGGTGTACGCCGCGTACGGCGGGGGGGATCCGCTCGTGGTCCTGGCTGTAGAAGTGGGTGAAGGGCGGAACGTCGCGCCGCACGGGGGTGCGGGGACCGACGCGGGCGTAGCGCCCGATGGTGGTGAAGTGGTGCGCCCCGGCCAGGTCGCCGACGACCGCGCCGCTCTCCACCAGGACATGGCCGGCCAGCAGGACGTTGCGCCCCAGGTGGACCTTGTCCTCGACGTAGCAGTCGTGGGCGATGTGGCAGCCGTCGGACAGCAGGTTGTCGTTGCCGATCCGCGTCAGGCAGCCGCCAGCCTCGGTGCCGATGTGCGCGGTGACGCGCGGGCCGAAGCGGTTGTGATGGCCGATGATCAGCAGGGTGGGGCTTCCGCCGTATTTGAGATCCTGCGGTTCGGCGCCCAGGACGCAGCCTTCGGAGAGGATGTTGGCCGAACCGATGGTGGTGTGCCCCAGGACGGCGACCCGCCGCTGGAGCACCGTGCCCGGTCCGATGGTCACGTGCGGACCGATGACGCAGAAGGGGCCGATCACCGCGTCGTTGGCCACGCGGGCCGAGGGGGCGATTTCCCGGATGACGGCCAGGTCGGTCATTTCCGGGAGTCCTCGTGGGCGCGTTCCCGCAGGGCCTCCACCACCCGCCTCACGTGGGGGTTCAGCGAGGCGTCAGCTTCCAGTCGCCGCAGGACCTCCGGATCGGCGGCTTCGGTGGCGCCGTTGAAGAGGTCCCGGAAGGCCTCCTTCAGGGCGCGGATGTCGTCGTCGCCGAAACCGCAGCGGCGGAGCTTGTTGCTGTTGACGCCCCGGACCCGGGCGGGACAGCCCTGGACCATCGCATATGGCGGGGCGTGGTCCTCCACGCCGGTGTAGCCGGCGATGTAGGTGTAGGAACCCACCCGTGCCCCGGCCGAGACGAAGGTGAAGGCGCTGGTCCCCACGTAGTCGTCGATCCGCGAGCGGCCCTCGATCTGCGTGCTGTTGGTCAGGATGCAGTGGTCGCCGATAACGGCCCCGGGACCGATCTGGCAGCCGATCATGATCAGGTTGTCGTCGCCGACGCGCGTGGGGGCCTCCAGCCCGGCGCAGATGGTGACGTGTTCGCGGATGCTGTTGGCCTGGCCGATGAGGCACTCGCCGTTGCCCGTCTGGCCCGCGTCGGCCCCGATGACGGTGAAGGGGAAAACGTGGCACTTGGCCCCCAGCGTCGTCCTGCCGAGGATGCTGGCGCCGGTGTCGATGACACAACCGGGACCGATCCGGACCGCCGGTCCGATGTAGGCGAAGGGGCCGACGCGGATGTCGTCGGCCAACTCTGCTGATCTTTCGACCATGGCGTTGGGGGATATCTGCGGCATCGCCTCGTTTCCCTCCCTCCGACTAGACCGGCTGGGAATCCACCAGCATGAACTTCATCTCCGCCTCGGCGGCGACTTCATCGCCCACGCGGGCGACGCACTGGCAATGCCCCGTCCGCGAACGGACGTGCAGCGCCTGGGCCTCCAGGATCAGTTGGTCGCCCGGACGGACCATCCGCCGGATCTTCACGCGGTCCATGCTCACCAGCACGGCGGTCTTTCCGGTGTGCTCCAGCCGCCGGCTCAGCAGGATGCCCGAGAGTTGCGCCATCGCCTCCAGGATCATCACGCCGGGCATCACGGGCTGTCCGGGCCAGTGGCCCTGGAAGTACGGTTCGTTGATCGAAACGTTCTTGATGCCCACGGCCCGGCGGTCGCCGTCCACCGACAGAATGCGGTCCACCATCAGGAACGGATAGCGGTGCGGCAGCTCGTGCATGATCCGCCGGATGTCCATGATCGGCTCGGCCGTCAGGAGCTGCCTGCGGGCGCGATCCTCCATCTTGGCGGACAATTTGCGGACCAACTCGTGATTGAGTTGGTGGCCGCTCTTGTAGGCGACGATCCTGCCGGCCAGCGGGCGGCCCAGAAGCATCAGGTCGCCGATGAGGTCGCAGATCTTGTGGCGGACGTGCTCGTCGGGGAAACGCAGTGTGTTTTCGATGGGACCGGAAGGCCCCATGACCAGGATGTCCCGGTAGGTCAGGTGCGTGCAGAGTCCGGTGGCCTGTATCTGGCGGGCTTCCTCTTCCAGGGCGAAGGTCCTGGCCGGGGCGAGCTGTGCGGCGAAGTCGTCGACCCCCAGGCGGAAGCCCAGCACCTGCCGCCCGATGCTGGCCGTGGAGGAGTAGTCCAGATCGTACAGGATGTCGAGACAATCGGTGGGTCCCGGCATGGCCGCCAGCATCGCCTCGCCATCGGAGACCGACACGGGTTCCTCGATGACGAACACCTGTCGCTCGCTGTCCAGTTCGGTGAGACCGGCCTGCTGGAGGGCCTGAACGAAGGGCAGGGGCGAACCGTCCACCGAGGGCGTCTCCTCGGCGTCCATCTCGATGAGGATATTGTCGATGCCCAGTCCCGACACAGCCGCCAGGACATGTTCCACGGTCTCCGCCGAAGCGGTACCGTTGCTCAACGAGGTGCGGCGGTCCCGCTTGGCGACTTTTTCGACGTGTGATGGAATCTGGACGGTCTTTCCAGTCGAATCGGCGCGGACGAACACCACCCCGCCATCGGCGACAGAGGGGGCGAAGCACAAGCGGCAGGACTTTCCGCCAAAAAGCCCGCGCCCGCTGACGGTTACCGGTCTGCTAATGGTCTTTTGCCGACTCAAGGGCCTTGAGCCTCGTTTCCAGCGTTCGAACAGTCTTGATCAACTCGGGTAGCTTGTTCCATGCCTGGAAGATCCGCAGGGCCTCGCGGGCCGGCTGGGCGGGGATGCCCGCCACGACCTGCCCGGCGGGCACGTCGGAGGCGATGGCGGCAAACGCCGCGCATTGCACCCCGTCACCGAGGGTGACGTGGTCGCGGATGCCCGCGTGGCCCATGACCACCACGCCGTTGCCCAACCGGACGCTGCCAGCCAGGCCCGCCTGTCCGGCCAGGATGCAGCCTCGCCCGATTTGCACATTATGAGCGATCTGGACGAGATTGTCGATCTTCGTGCCCGCTCCGATCCGCGTGGAACCGAACTTGGCGCGGTCCACGCAGGTGCAGGCGCCGATCTCCACGTCGTCTTCGATGACCACGTTGCCGATGTGGGGGATGCGATGGTGGGCGCCGTCGGCGAAGTAGTAGCCGAAGCCCTCGCTGCCGATGACGCTGTTGGGACCAATCCGCACGCGGTCGCCCAGGAGGCATCCGGCCTGGACGACGACCCCTTCGGCCAGGAGACAGTCCCCTCCGATGACCGCCGCGGCGCCGATGGAGACATTGGCGCATAACACGGTCCCTTGCCCCAGCTTGGCCTTGGTGCCGATGACACAACCAGGCCCGATGGCAACGTCCGGGCCAAGTTGTGCGTCAGGCGCTACCGTGGCGGAGGGATGAATACCGGGCTTGGGGACATCGGCCCCACCGGCAAGATGCGCCAGAAGCTTGGCCACGGCCGGCCAGACGTTGTCCACGCGGATCAGGGGCATGGGCGCCGCGGGGGCGTTTCTGGCGACGATGGCGGCCCCGGCCTGGCTGGTGGCCAGGGCGGCTGCGTTCCGCTCGTCCACGGCGAAGGTGACGTCCTCCGGAGCGGCCTGGTCGATGGCCGCCACGCCGCGGATCTTCCCCGAGGCGTCGCCTTCGACGGTCCCGCCTATCAGCTCGGCGACTTGGAGTACTGTAAGGGTTTGGTTGGTCATGGGTGGCGCAACAATAATAGTTGTCCGCGCCTGGCGAGGCAACAACATCGGTTCAGGCCCGGTGTGGGGATGGAGCGGTTTCCCGTGAGGCTTACTTGGCTCCGGAGGAGTGGAATGTCTCGTTAAGGCGGGCCAGGACCGTCTGGGTGATGTCCAGGGAACCGTCGCAGTGGAGAACCTTGCGGTTGCGGATTTGCGCCAGCACATCCGCCGTCTCCCCGGTGTCCAGCAGTTCCTTGTCGCGCTGGAATACCAGGTGGATACCTTCCGCGCCGGCGACCGTGGAGATCATCGCCATGACCTCGTTGTACATCTCCAGGGTCATGGCGCGATGCTTCCGCTGGAGGGCGCTCTCCTGGTACTGAATCTCCACCTTCCGATCGATGGCCATCCGTTCCAACTGGGCCAGGCGGGAATCGTATTCCGGGCTTCCGGGCTTCAGGGCGCTCATCTCGGTTTGGAGGGCCTCCATGGCCTTGCCTCGCTTGTCGCTTTCGGCCGCGGCGGCCTGGCGCTCGTCGTTGAGCTTGCTCAAGAGGTCCTTGGCCCGTTCGTAGTTGGCGAAGACCTCCTGGACGTCGCAGACGGCGATCTTCGTCGCCGCCGGCGGGGGGGAGGCAGGTTGGGACTGGCCGAATGAGTTTCTCAACATCAGGGTTCCGCCCAGCAGGCAGGCGGCCACCAGAAGGGCAATGTGCGACTTTTTCATGCTTCACCTCAAATCAGGGGTTCCGGGTTATCTTCCGACTCACGCCCTCGCACGGCTGGGGCATGGAGATGGTACTAACAACAGGTCGGCAAGTCATCCCCGCCTTTGGGCCTTGGCGTCTCAGAACGTCCAGCCGACGCTGAAGCTGAAGATCTGCGTGTCGTCCTGTTCGTCCTTGGCCAGGGGGAACCCGAAGTCAAAGCTCATGGGCACCGGACCCATGAACGGGATGATCCAGCGGACGCCGAAACCAACGGCCGAGCGATAGGTGGTGATCCCGAAGTCCTCTTCCACCGTCCCGGTGTCCAGGAACAGGACGCCCTTAAGCTGGTCGCCGACCAGCGGGAAGATATACTCCGTTCCGGCGAACAACATGAAGTCGCCGCCGATCTGCTCGTCGGTCCCCGCGCTGCGAGGACTGATGCCGCGGAACTTGAAGCCTCGCAGCGACCCGGTCCCGCCGCCGTAGAACTTCTCGAAGACCGGGGCGTCGCCGAATATCTGCCCGACTGCCAGGCGGCTGGCCAGGATATGCTTGCGGTCCAGCGCGTCCACCCAGAGCGTGCGGTAGTGCCTGTAGTCGCCCATGACCTTGGTGAAGGTGAAGTCGCCGAGGATCTCCTCGATGCTCATCTGGATGCGGTCGCCGGTGGTGGGGGTCCAGCGGCTGTCGGTGCGGTCGCGGACCAGCGTGAACTTCGGGCCGGTCAGGAAATTGGATCCTTGGACCTCCTGGACCTCCGGCGGGGCGTCGTCGTCGATATTGTCGATGTTGACGTCTTCCACCCGCGCGGAGATCTCTCCGTACCATTTGTTGGCGAAGCGATGGCCGAGACTGGGCACGTAACCGACGCGAGTTTCGTCATAGCTCTCTCGCGCGCGGTCGAAGTAGAAGACCTTCTGTCCCAGGGAGTACTCGCGGTCGAAGAGGCGCGGCTCGAACCACTCGATGCGGAACTGCATGAGTTCCGTGCCCGGTTCAGCCGAGATGGTCAGCGTCTGACCGGCCCCCTTCCAGGCGCGGCCCGCCAGCTTGTCCTGCCGGCTGGGCCAGCCGAGGATGTCGAAGTTCTTCTGGGTGAAGGTCACATTGCCCATCAGACCGCTGTTGCTGCTGACTCCCACGCCGATGATGAAGTTGGCGGTCTTGCCTTCCTGCACCTCCACCAGAGCGTCGCGCACTCCTTCCTGCTGGCCGACGGGGGTGATGGTGACCTTATCGAAAAGTTGCGTCTCCATCAGCCGCTTGTGGGATTCCTCCACGGCCACGGTGTTGAACAGTTGTTCCGGGAAGAATCGCAGGTCTCGGCGAATGACGTGGTCTTGCGTGATGGTGTTTCCGCGGATAATGACCCTTTCGACGCGATAGGAATCCTTCTCCTCGATGTCAAAGGTGACATTCAGCAGCGCCGGGCGGGTTTCTTTCAGTTTGGCGGCCCAGGCCGGTGGCGGTCGGTCGGGGGGAAGGAACTGCCGGCCGGGCCTGACCGTCGCGTCGATGTAGCCCAGTTCGCCGTAGGCGTCCTGGACGGCCTTGGTGTCGCGTTGAAGGCCCAGCGAGGTGAAGAAGGCGCCCTGTGTCAATTTCAACCGTCCGGTGAGTTCCTGGTTGGCCAGGACCATGTTGCCGCGGAACAACACCGCGTTGACTCGATAGCGCGGTCCCTGGTCGATCAGGAAAGTCAGCGTCGCCGACTTGCGGTCGTCGCTGTAGTCCAGCCGACGGGCGACCTGGGCGTCCAGATAGCCCTCGTCCACGTAGAGGTTTCGCAGGGTATCGACGTCGCGATCCGTTTGCTCGGTATCCATCGCCCCGGAGACGAACGGCCAGAATTTCTCCTTGGAGTCGATGGTCATTTTCAACTTCAGTGTGTAGAAGTGGGTATTGCCCTGGAAGCGTATCTTGCGGAGGGTGGTCTTGGGGCCTTCGCGGATGCGGTAGGCGACCTTTCCGGCGCCCAGGCCTGTCTCATCAAGGGTGACTTCCGTCTGGCTGTATCCGTCGTGGCGGTACTTGTCCTCGATGGCCTTTCGTCCTGCTTCGAGATTGAACCGGTCCAGCGGGTCCAGCGGGCTGAAGGGCAGGTCCTTAAGCAGGTCCTTTTCCTTGTAGGCCTTGCTGCCCTGGATCTTGATCTCGGAGACCGCCGCCCGTTCGGTGAGTTGGAAGGTGACGATGACGCCCTGGTTGGTCTGCGTCTTGGTGGCCAGGACACTGCTGAACTGGCGGGTCTGGAGCAGTCGTTGCTCGTCGGCCTTGACCATCGCGGCGTCGAAGGCCTCTCCCACGCGGGTTTTGACGTTGGCCAGCACCGCGTTGTTGCTCATCCGCTTGTTGCCTTCCATGCGGATTTCGATGACGGTGTTGGAGGGAGCGGAGGCGGAATCGGCCGCCGCCGACGGCGCAATGCAAATCCCCACTGCCAACCACATCGCTAGCATGCGTGGCATCATGCCGCTCACCGCGACTCCCGTTGGAGGACCCGGACGGGCGGGCGGTCCGAATCCGTTCGAACAATCCACATGAGCAACCAGCCGGGACACTACCCATCGCCTTGGGTCTTGTCAATTCAAGATTCTGCCCAGTCCTTACCGGCGACCCAGCCGGCCACAATCCGTCCCGGAGCCTTGACCTGCCGGGGGGCAACGGTTGAAATGTCCGCCCTTCCCCGGCGGAGGCCTCGGCACGGACCACCGAGTGCGGAAAGGGCTTGTCCACGGGAAGCGGCGTCAGGTTCGTCGCCAGGATGATGTTGAACATGGACATGGCTGTGGCATATGCGGCGTTGTCGGGCGTGAGTTTCGCCTTTATCCCCTTGGCGTACCGGCTGGGGCAGCCGGCGTCGATCAATCCGATGATCGTCAATACGAGTATGGGGGTCTTTGGGACGATCTTTTTCGCCGTTCAGTGTCGCGGCGAGTGCTTCCAGGCCCCCATTCGAGTGTGGGTGGCGGCCGTCATCGCCGGGGGCAGCCAGTACCTCACCGCGCGGCTGGTCCGCCTGGCGCTGGGGCGAGGGCCTGTCGCTTCCTTCTGGTGCGCATGCAGCCTGGGATTCCTGGTCGTAGTGGGTTATGCATGGGCCTTCCTGGGCGAACGAATCGGAGCGTTCCAGTCGGCCGCCGTCGGTTGCGGTGTCGCCAGCGTGGTAGTCGCGTCGTTCACCCTGGACCGCTCCCCCGGCGCTAACGCGCGGCGGGGAAATCGGTGGGCATACGGCGCGCTACTGGCGGCGATCCTGTTGCTCAACGGGGGAATGGGATCGGCCATCAAAGACCTTAGTGCCCAGGCGACGACTTCGGGCCAGACCATGCTGGCCACATATCGCAACCTGTTCTTCCTGGTCGCCTACGCCGTGTTGGGGGCACTGGGAGCGGCCGACGTCGCCGCCGGGGGAGGACTCCGCGCATCCTGGAAAAAAATCCTGCCCGTGGGCCTCCTTGCCGGGATCAGCTCCACCGTGGGAATGATCCTGCTGGCCTTGGCGGCCTCGCACCCGGCCGCGGTGGTCTTCACGATCAACTCAACCACGGCCATCCTGGTCGCCGCCGTTTTGTTGGCGGTCTTGTTCAAGGAGAAAGTAACTGCCGCCTGGTGCGCGACAGTGTTGCTAAGCGTCCTGACACTCATGCTGGCACAGATGACCTGATCCACGCCTACGGCAAGGACGTGTGGGTACATTCCTGCGGCGATGTTCAGGCGCTGATCCCGCGGCTTATCGAAATGGGGCTGGACGTGCTTAACCCCGTCCAGCCCGAGTGCATGGACCTGGCGCAGCTCAAGCGGCAATTTGGATCGCGGCTGACGTTCTGGGGCGGCATCAGCACGCAGAGCGTCTTACCCTTCGGCAGCCCACGGGAGGTCCGCGACGAGGCCCGGCGCGTGCGGACGCTGATGGCCGATGGAGGTGGTTACATCTTAGCCCCGTCCCAGAGCATCCAGGATGATGTGCCGGTCGCCAATGTCCAGGCCCTGCTGGACGTGGCACGGCAAGAGTCATGATACGCCAACCGCGCCGGGCGGGGCGTTATCGCGACAGGTCCCCGACCAGATCCATCGCCATCTGTTGCCACTCCCACAACCGCTGGGGCTGGTAGCGGACCGTGGAAATGTCCTTCAGGATCACCTCCACATGACAGCCGCGCATCACCTCCAGAGCCGTCCGAAGCTCCGACCTTGCCTGGCCCGGCCGCCAGCGGTCCTCCGCCAGGATCGCCGGATTAGGCTTGTAGCTGATGACGTAATCCGTGCCGATGGCCCCGACGGCCTGCTCCAATCGCGCCCAAGGACTGATCGAAATCTTGCGCAGGCGGGGTATCCGCCGGAGGATGTCGATCTTGTGGTGCAGGCCTTCGCAACAGCCGTAGTAGTTAAGGCCCCACCTCTCCAGCCAGGGGATGTCGTGCTTGAGCGCAAAGTCCCAGTGCATCTGCGGGGAAACTTCCGAGAACACCTGCGCGTTGGAGCAGCCCCAGTTGTCCATCGGCCTGACGTGGTGGTGGTCAAAATCCTCGCCGGGCAGGCCGCTGACGTATCCGTATCCGCCCGATCCGACGCGAGTGTTATCGTTGCCTTCGGACAACAGATTCAGCTTTTCCATCTGGTCCAGGGCGCAGTTCATGGACGCCGCGCATCTGGCTACCGCCTCGTCGACCATCGCCGGCCGCAGCACCATGTCCGTCAGGGCCTCCTGGACACCCCACCATCGCACCAGGTTGTCCCAGGGGGTGTGCCAGATGTGCTTAATGCCCTCCTTGCGGACCGGAAGAATCCCGTTGAAGACCTCGCTGGTCCGGTGGAAGTTCGTCTCTGAGGCCGCCTGGTCGTGAGTGACCACGGGCATTCGGATCTTCTCCAGGTCTTTCGGCTCGACGATCTGGCGATGGAAATGCCGGCTGACGATGCTGCTGGTGGCGTCGGTGCGGACCACATCCACCTCCTCGCGGATGCCGAAACCGGTGTTGGTAATCGCCAGGGGCGAGGGCAGGTAGCCGCTGACGATCATGTCGGCTGGCATGTGCCGCCATTGGTAGAGGATCTTTCGCAGGCGGTCCTCATGGGCGCGTGCCCACGGATCGGCGCACCGCAAGGTCAGCTCGCCGGCGACATCCATCTCGTTCCAGGGGATCTCGTTGATCCAGACCATCGGACGGACCGAGCGGAGGTCATTGAGGTCTTTCCACAAGGCGGCCTTGGCGGCATGGATATCAAGCTTGGCGACCTGGGCGAGATCACCGGCCAGTTGGCGGAGGATGTCACGATCTGCATCGGATACGTCCAAGTCCGACTCCTTGGTTTGAGAGCATGGCCGAAAACGCTTGCCCATGCCTGTTCACATGAATACCTTTACCGGACCGTACTTTTCCAGTGGCAACCTGTTGGGAGCAGAACATGGCCGGAGTGTACAACGAGACCGAGCACCAGGAGATTTTTTGCCTTCGAGCCGGCCTTCGGTCTCCTATCCGCATGCACGTCCCAAGCGCCGGGGCGAGGCTGGGCTACTACATCTGTCTGCGCGTCCCGGCGAAGATGGCGGAGCGGCTGGGAAATGTCCTCTGCCGGTTGAAAGTGGAGGGGCGCGACCCCGTCGATTTGACTCTCTCGGCGGGCGAGGGAATCACCGGCGTCCGTGTGATACCCTCCAAGGCATCCGCTCAGGCGTGGGTGGTCCTGACGCGGGCGATGGCGTCGCGGGGGGACGGCGTGCTTCGGCTGGAGGGCCTGCCGTCTCCACTCAAGCGGGCGCACGTGTTGCTGTGCACCTGGTTGCGATTTGTTGAAAGCGGCCAGGCCGATGACTACATCGACTGCCGGAAGGATCCGCTGTGGGCGCCTAACGGGGTACCGTTGGGAGGGATCGGCTGCGGGAAGGTGGAGATATGCCGCGACGGCCGATTCAGGAACTTCAGCGGCAATAACAACCAGGACATGCCCTTGGAGGACCCCGCCGGGTTGGAAGGGGCGTTTCTGTCGGTGGCGGCTGACGGCCGGGAGAAAGTCCTAGCCAGCCGGGGCGAAGGGGAGATCCCTCCCTGCCCGGAGTTGCTGGCAGAGATGGCGTTCCCCCAGGCGCGATTGGCGGCTCCGGCGGTGCTTGCGGGGTTGGACGTGGAGGTTCTCCTTTCCGGACCGATCGTCCCCCACGACCTGGAGACCTCCTGCCTGCCGGGGTTCCTGGTGCGATGGGTCATCCGCAATCGCACGGGCAAGTCCAGGCGGGTGCGATGCCGGCTGGCCTGGCCCAACCTGGTGGGCATGGGCGGGGGCATCGGCGAGCCGGAAAAGAGAATCGGCTACGGCGACGGGTACTACCGCTATTGGGACGCCCCGGAATCTCATCAGGTAAAAGTAATCCAAGGCCGCGGCTTCCAGGCCATCCGCTACTCCAACGCGCCCAGCGAGGTCAGCCCCGCCGCCGATGGTTTTTATTTCGTTGCCGCCAGCACCGCCACCGGCAAGGCGATCCCCGTGGCCCATCCGCGCCGCGGTGGCATGGTTTGTGAGCTGCGCGTCGGCCCGCGGTCCAGCCGAATGGCCGACATGGCCGTCGCCTGGGAGATGCCGCACTGGATCGACAGTCTGGGTGTTGACCGCGGCCATTATTGGCAGAACCGCCACGCCGACGGCAGGTCGATCCTCCACTACCTGTTAGGCCGCGCGGAGGCGATCTTCGAGCAGGCGGGCCAACTGGCCCGGCTGATCCGCCAGGGCGATCTGCCGGACTGGATGGCCGATCGGCTGATCAATTGCGCTTACCCGCTGGTCACCAACAGCGTGCTCTATCGCGACGGCAGATTCAGCATCAATGAAGGCCCCACGGAGATGGGCGGCTGCTACGGAACATTGGACCAGCGAGTGGCGGCGCACCCGGCGACACAATTGCTCTTTCCCCAGCTCGACCGGCGGGAATTGGAGCTTTTCGGCGCCGCCCAGGCGCCCGATGGTGGCGTGAACCACGACCTGGGCGGGGGACATCTAGAACGAGGCGCCGCTCCGGTAAACTGGCCGGACCTGACCTGCGACTTCATCCTCCAGAATGCCCGCCACGCTTGGAACCTCGGCGAGTTGGATTTCGAGCCGCCGGCCTACGAGCGATCAGTCAAAGCGTTGCGGCGACACGCCCGCTGGGCCGGCGAGGGCAACGGTCTGGCGCAGTTGGGCGAGGGCATGGGCACAAGCTACGACGCCTACCAGTACCACGGCAGTTCGCCCTACATGGGTACGCTTTGGCTGGCGGCGCTGCACGTCATGCGCGCCTGGGCCGACCGCCGCGGCGACCGCTCGACCATGGCCCAAATCGACGGCCTTCTGCCGGCGGCGATGAGGAGGATGGAGGAGGACCTTTGGAATGGGCGCTATTACCGCGCCTGGGGCGTCGCCGGCGGTCCGTCCAATGACAACTGTCATGCCGGAATGCTCGCCGGACAATGGTACGCCCGTTCGTTGGCCGGACAAGACGTGTTGCCCGCCAATCGGTTGGCTTCCTGCGTCGCGGCGCTGCTGGAACTCAACGCCAACCCGCGGCGCTTCACGATCCCCCCCGACGAGGTCGCTCCCGACGGCCGGCTCGCCAGCCAGTTCGGCTGGCTGCCCTATGTCGAGGCATTTTGTGTCACGGCGCTGGCGAGCCTGGGGTACAAGTCAGCCGTGCCGCTGTGGCGGCGGATGCTGCGACACATGACCGCCGGCGGCAAGATGCCCTGCGACACCCGCCTGATGTACCTGCCCGACGGCAGGCCCGCCTGGGGCGCCTACTACATGACCGCCCCGGCAAGCTGGCTGGTCTACGAGGCCCTGCTGGATTTCGCCTACCACCCCGCCGAGGGCGTGCTGAGGCTCTGCCCGCAACTGGGCGGCACGTTCCCGGTGGTCCACCCGCTGTTTTGGGCCACGGGCCGGCGCCAGGGTCGCCGCGTGAGCCTGGAAATCCGCAAGGTCTTCGCCTTCGCCAAGGGACTGACGGTTCGCTTTCTGGAACTGCCCCCCCAGACCCGAGCCGTCCTGTGGAATGGTCAACATTTGGAGGTTGCCCAGCCGCGAGGACAATATCGGCGGTTCCCGGTCGCCCCCGCCAAACTCGAACCGGCCATTACTTTCTCATGGGCGACTCTCTGATACATCCTCGCCGCCAGGATGACGCCATCGGCCGGCGAGCAAGCCGTCTTTGGCCAACTCGCCCGTTGGCATCAGAGCCTTTTAAGTTTGGGTGATAGCGCGGCGGGGCTTCCGTCCCGCCGCGCATTCAAGCACATGTTCAAACAGCTTGACGCAATCCCGCTTTCCTCAATACCTGGACGCCATCCCGGCCCGTGGTATCACCCGACCCGTGGCGTCCTTGACGTCCCGGGGCGGGCCAGTTAGAGTGAATCCGCGATCCTGTTTTGTTGCCGTAGACCTTCTTCGCGCCCGTAGCTCAGTAGGATAGAGCGGCGGTTTCCTAAACCGCAGGTCACAGGTTCGAATCCTGTCGGGCGTATTGTCGCCAAGCGACAATAGAGCACAGAGCAGTAGAAAGTGGTGAGTAGAAACGGTGGCTAAGCCATAACTGACGCCAAGCCATCCACATAGGGCAAGACGCTCTCCGCGGTCCCCTCTCTACTTTCGACTCTGAGCTACACATGGCCACGCCGGTGGGCATGCACGGCAACAGACCAGACATGCTCACGTGGCCGGAGCCGTGAGCATGGCACCGGGCCGGCGGGGCGGTCATAGGTGACCGGGTGACCGCGTGGTGTTCCCCTCGCCAAATGAGATAGACTTATCGCGTTGGGTGGTGAAGGTGAAGGTCTTTCCGCGTCCGTCGATGATAAGGTGGTCGCCGTCGGCGACCTGGCCGAGGAGGATCTTTTCAGCCAGGGCGTTGTCGATCTTCTGCTGGATGAGCCTCTTGAGCGGCCTGGCGCCGAAGCTGGGGTCGTAGCCAAGTTCGCCCAATAGCGCCTTGGCGCTGTCGGTCACCTCGATGGTGATCCGCCGATCCGCCAGGCGCTTGGCCACCTCGGCGATCTGGATTTCCATGATGGCGTCGATGTCGGCCTTGGTCAGCGAGTGGAAGACCACCGTCTCGTCGATGCGGTTGAGGAACTCCGGGCGGAAGTGTTGCTTGAGCGCCTCGGTGAGCTGGGCCTCCAGTTGCCAATGCTCGGCGCGTTGTTCGGCCAGGGCCTGGATGAGCTGCGAGGCGATGTTGCTGGTCATGACGATCAGGGTGTTCTTGAAGTCCACCGTTCGGCCGTGGCCGTCGGTGAGCCTTCCGTCGTCGAGGACCTGGAGCAGCACGTTGAAGACGTCGCGGTGGGCTTTTTCGATCTCGTCAAAGAGGACCACGCAATAGGGGCGCCGGCGGACCGCCTCGGTGAGCCTGCCGCCTTCCTCGTAGCCGACGTACCCCGGCGGGGCGCCGATGAGCCGTGCGACGGAATGTTGCTCCATGAACTCGCTCATGTCGATGCGGACCATGGCGTCCTCGGTGTCGAAGAGCAACTCGGCCAGCGCCTTGCACAGTTCGGTCTTGCCCACGCCGGTGGGGCCCAGGAACAGGAAACTCCCGATGGGCCTCCGCGGGTCGCCCAGGCCCGCCCGGCTGCGCCGGACCGCCTCGGCGACCACGCGCAGCGCCTCGTCCTGGCCGATCACCCGCCGGCGCAGGCGGTCCTCCATGCGAAGCAGCTTTTCCCGGTCGGATTCCATCAGCTTGACCACGGGGATGTGGGTCCACTTGGCCACCACCTCGGCGATCTGCTCGGGCGTGACGTCCTCGCCGGTCAGCCCGCCGTCGGCGGTGAGGGTTTTCAACTCCGCCTCCTGGCGGGTCAGTTCCGCCTGTAAGTCCCTCAACTGGCCGTATTGAATCCGTGCGGCCAGTTCCAGGTCGCCGCTGCGTTGCGCCTGCTCCAGTTCCGTCCGCTTGGATTCGATCTGCTCCTTCAAGCCCCGAATCCGCTTGAGGGCGTCCTGCTCCTTGGCCCAGCGGGCGTGCAGACCGTCGTATTGCCCCTGCAAGCCGTTCAGTTGTTTTTCCAGGGACGCCAATCGTTCCTTGCTGGGCTGGTCGCTCTCCTTGCGCAGGGCCTCGCGCTCGATCTGAAGCTGCATGATCCGCCGCCGCAATTCGTCGAGTTCCGCGGGCATGGAGTCGTTTTCGATCCGCAGGCGCGAGGCGGCCTCGTCCATCAGGTCGATGGCCTTGTCGGGCAGGAAGCGGTCGGAGATGTAGCGGTGGCTCATGACCGCCGCGGCCACCAGGGCGGCGTCCAGAATCCGCACGCCGTGATGGGCCTCGTAGCGTTCCTTCAGGCCGCGCAGGATCGCGATGGTGTCCTCGACGCTGGGCTGCTCCACCAGCACCGGCTGAAACCGCCGCTCCAGGGCGGCGTCCTTCTCGACGTGCTTGCGGTACTCATCCAGCGTGGTGGCGCCGATGCACCGCAACTCGCCGCGCGCCAGGGCCGGTTTGATGAGGTTGCCGGCCGAGATGGCGCCCTCGGCCGCCCCGGCCCCGACGACGGTGTGCAATTCGTCGATAAAGAGGATGATCTTGCCGTCGCTGCCGATGACTTCCTTGAGTACGGCCTTGAGGCGGTCCTCGAATTCACCGCGGAACTTGGCCCCCGCCAGCAGGGCGCCCATGTCCAGGGCGATGACGGTCTTGCCCGCCAGTCCCGCCGGCACGTCGCCGTTGACGATCCGCTGCGCCAGGCCCTCGACAATTGCCGTCTTGCCCACGCCCGGCAGACCGATCAGCACGGGGTTGTTCTTGGTCCGCCGCGAGAGCACCTGCATGCAGCGGCGGATCTCCTCGTCGCGCCCGATGACCGGGTCGAGCTTGCCCCGCCGGGCCATTTCGCACAGGTCGCGTCCGTAACGTTCCAGGGCCTGGTACTTGTCCTCGGGGTTGGCGTCGGTGACGCGATGGTTTCCGCGCAGGTCGCGCATGGCGGCCATGATCGCCGCGTGATCGGCCCCCAGCGCCGAAAGCACCTCCTTGGCCGGCGACGCCTCCTCCTCCATCGCCAGCAGCAGATGCTCCACGGAGGTGAAATCGTCCTTCAGGTCGGCGGCTTCCTTCTCGGCCCGGACCAGCACGGCGTTGAGAGCGCCGTCGATGCCCATGCCCGCCTGCTGACTCTGCCGCGGCAGCCGCGAAAGCTCCGACGAAACAATCGAGGCGATCCGCCCGGTGGGTATTCCGATCCGCTCCAGCAGGGCGGGCGCCAGGCCGCCTTCCTGCTTCAAGAGGGCATCCAGCAGGTGCAGAGGACCGATCTGTGCATGGCCGGAACTTGACGCAGCGGACTGCGCCGAGGCCAGCGCCTCCTGTGCCTTGATCGTCAGTTTGTCCAAACGCATCTTGTCACCTCGTTGCGGCCGACGAGGGGCGTACATTGCCCTTCTGACCGCCTACGAGGTATTTAGCAAGGGATGTGCCAAAAATAAGGCATTGTCAGGCAATAGGTTATAACATCGCCTTCCTGACACGCCGCCCCCCAGGCGCCATAGGGTTGCCATTACGGCAGGTCGATGGACGGGCCGCCCCCTCCCGCCCGCTAGCGCCCGCTGATGTCTCTCTGTGCCTCGCGGAGAGCCTGGTCGATCTTCTGGTGATAGGTTTTCACCTGGGGCTTGAAGGTCTGATAGCCGCCCTTTGCCGCCTGGTGTGAGGTGTTGGCGATGTAGAAGAACGCCGCCGCCATGACCAGCGTGACCAGCCAGGCGGTCGCCTTTGGATAGTCTAACCGTGCCATATCATTCGGCTCCTATGCGTTGACCGATTCGATAAAGCGGACCCGCTCTCCTCTGGGGGAACCATAGGATTCGCCCCGGTGTCAGGCCAACGATCGAAACGCCCGCGGGCGCTGGGTAATGCCTCAGTTATGGGGATCGAGCGAAGAGAAGCCCGAACGGCTTGGCCGCGGGACTTGCGGCGAGTTGGCCAAGGGCAGCGAGGAAGGCTTG
>Ga0315284_10001641_pt1 | contig 31987 bp, 26 predicted proteins | sample YL17G09_16_MG_FD_203696 | JGI IMG/M metagenome (GOLD analysis project Ga0315284, IMG submission 203696) | Sediment microbial communities from Yellowstone Lake, YNP, Wyoming, USA - YL17G09_16 | ecosystem: Environmental > Aquatic > Freshwater > Lake > Sediment | place: USA: Wyoming | collected... | reverse complement strand
AAGTGGACTAGTTTCGTAAGTCTGAGCAGTTTCTGTGTATGAGAAAGCTTTGGAGAAACCATTCATGAAGTTAGCTGTGAACAATCTTGCTTTTGCAGATTCAGCATCCCCATCATCAAAAGTTCTTGAAACACTGTTGTATTCTTCCTGAACACTACCTAACATCTTAGTAAGTTCTCCAATCTTTTGGTCAATCTTTTGCTTTTCTACAGCAGAAGATGTGGAAGATTTTGCATTCTCAAGAATGGTTCTTTGCTGAGCAAAGGCATCATACTTCCCCTTATAAGAAGCATTTAATGATTCTGCGAAAGATGTGGGTGTAGTGTTGGAATAATTGTATCTACCATCCACTGATATTTGTTCCCAGTCATCAGGAGAAAGTCCTACAAGAAGAGCTTGTTGAATTTTCTCTGGAGAAATACCTTTATTCATTAAACGGGTCATTGCGTCTTTCATTACAAGATTACCATTAGCATCAACGTCAAAAGCATCATCTCTGATGGTGCTATCTCCAGTGAGTCCTTTGACTATCTCTGCAGCGTTCTTTCTGTAGTTGGTGTAAGGTTTGTACAATGTACTAAATGAAGAATCAACATCCCCATTAAACCAAGCATTGGCTGCCTTTTTAAATTCCCATGTTCTAGAAGCAGAAGCTTTTCCTTCTTTGGTAAGAGTAGTCATATCCTCTAGTCCCTTTCTGTAAGCTTTTGTAGAAGACAAAGCATTAACAATACGAGGGTCTTTCACAAGCTGACTAGTCATACCTCCTACAGAGTTGACAAGTTGGAAGTTGGAGAAGTCACCAGCGGCTACAGTTTTTAGATTGTTTCCAAGTTCATTCAGTTTAGATTGCAAATATACTCGTTGAGCATCTTGGGCTATGTCTAGTCCAGCAATGTTATCTATCTGAGTTTGAATCTTTTGGATACCATCATCGTAACGCTTCTGTTTCTCCATACCCACCTGCACCATAGCTTCCACAGGAAGCTGCTGGACATAGGGGTTAAATTGTGGTATGATGTCTGTAAATGAAGCCATGGTATGTCAAGTTAGCAAATGTAATATGAATAATTATAATTTCCAAGAGCTATAACGAGTTTTGGTAATTCGCTATAACTGAGTTAGTTAGATATTTTTTAAAGCCTTTACAATTGAGCTGTTCAGGTTCTTTTTCTTAATAGAAGTTCCTTTCCTTGCCCCTTCTATTTCCTCCTTATTACTCTTCTTCAAAAAGGTCTGAGGAGTGCCAGGAGTAGTAGCAGGGCTAGATACAACGGCTGTAGATTGATCTCCAACCTTTTGCTCATAGTAAAGGATGTTTCCGTTCTGGTCTAATACAGGAACTCTCTGTGAGCTGGTTCCAGCTATTGTAGGAATCACTGGCTGAAAAGGAGCATTCATGTTAATAGCTCTGAAACGTGGGTCAAAGCGGTAGTTGTACAGGTTCTCCATTGTAGCTAATGTTCTGTTTTCCAATTGATTCTTAGCCATTTTATCAGAAATAGAATTAACAACAGCCTGTCCAACAGCCTTTGTTTTACTCTTAGCTTCAGCCTGACGAACATACTGACGGTCAAGAATCTCAAGATTCTTCAAGCCAAACTGATCAAGCTTATCCCTATTCTCTTTGTAAATCTGATTCTTCATGGCCTGGTTCATACGGAATTGCTCACCTAGCACTCTCTGATTAGCAGCATATTCTTGTGCCCCAAGTTGACTTTGTAAAGCAGGATTGTATCCCACAAGCCTTTGTTGTGATCTCAAGGAAGCCCTGTTCTCATTCAGAATATCCTGAAGAGAGATGTCATAAGGAACGCTAAGTTGAGGCTGTAGGGTTTGAGCTTGTACAGGCTCCAATTGGTTAGTAGCCATTGCGTACATCTCACCCATAAGCTGTGTAGGGTCAAGTTGTTCTTGGTCTGTAGGACGAACGTAAGGAAGCACCTGTCCAATAACATCCACTAAACCACTTCTCTTGTATTCAATAGAAGGAACATCTTTTTTAGGTGGAGCACCAACCTCAGGAATGATAGGTTTGAACTCTCTTGTTTGGAATGTAGAAGGAGTTTCAGGAATGTCTTTCTTCTTCAATCCAGGAGCAGCCCATCCAGCACCAAGCTTATTATCAAACCAGTTCTTCTTAGTAGATGTAGGATCTGAGTTATATAGTTGTTGGTGGTTGTTGATAATCATTGACTTTAGTTCAGGATCTTGGAACAGATACTCCTGGAAAGCTTTGTTTCCTTTCTTACCTGTTTTATCAAATCCAATCTGCTCAGCAATCTCATCCCACTCTTTTGCAGTGAATGCAGATGCATTCTTAATACCTGTGGTCTTATCTCCAGTCCAAGGATCAAGTCCATATTTACTTGTATATCCAGATTGTGCTTTAATCATCTTACCAAATTTAGCAGTTTTTATTTTTCCTTTAGCAAGATCATCAGCAACCAATCCATACTCCTCAGCTGTATCATTAATAGCGTTCTGTAAAGAAGCAGCTGAAGTTTTGTTGTCAGCAATTTCTTTTAATGTAGCACTACCACCATTGATTGTAAGATCTAAAGAGTTGAATCTCAACTTATCAAAAGGAGTTTGTACATCAAGCTCATCAAGTTCTTCTACAGCTTTGCTAATGTTCTTATTGATTTTATTTTCCTTTTTAGACAAACCAGCTACGTAGGTTTTGAACTTCTTACCTTCAGCTTCCTTACCAAGCAATGGAACATAAGCTTTAGGTATCTTGAGGTTGCCAAACACTACAAGACTACTATCACCAGGAGCACCTCCACCATCTTTTAACTTCAATGCTGGTTCACCTCTTTCCACTTCTACAGGGTTGTCACCATAGGTGATACCTATACCTGTGTTGCCCTTACCATCACTCTCATCATGAGACTGACCTCTGAACATGATTGTTTCTCCACCATCTGGTAGGTATGGATTCTGAGACATAGACTCAGCATATCCACCCCAGTGTGTTTGAAGTTCTCCACCCATCTGGAAGTCAGGTCTTTCTGTAGACATAGCTCTTTCACTAGGAGGAGTGTATTCTTTTAAGTGACCACCAGCTCTTAGCATGTCTGCATCCTTTGGAGATCTTAGCAAGTCTCTAAGATTGTGTTCTCCAAACTTAGTGATTGTTTGGGGTTGCCATGTATGACTCATCCATTCGTATGGCGAGGTTGTTCCACCATTCTCCATGAATGATGAATTTTGTGCCTGTCCACTCTGAAATCCTGATTGAAGAGCTGTAGCTTTAATGTTTTGTTGTGTAGCTTCTTTAGCTTTTTTAATTTGTTGTGGCTTTCTGTCTAGAGCTGTTCCAATAAGCTGACCAGCTGTTTGACCCACTAGCTTTCCTACAGGTCCAAAAACTGAACCAACTGTTCCACCAAGAGTTCCACCTAGATTACCACCAGCGTTTTCACCAGTGATTCCTGTAAGCAGTTGACTAGTAACATCATCACCACCAGCTCCAGCAAACATTTCTAAACCAGTTTGAGCTCTGTGCATTCTACCGCCATGCATAAACTGTTTGTAACGTTCACTATCATTCAAAGGTTCATATCCAAGATCATCGTAAAGTGTATTAGGAGCAAATGTATTAGCAATCTCACCAGGGATTCCACCTACCATCTTACCATTTCTAGCAAGTACATTTGTACCTACACCATATATTGGGAATAGCTCTTCTCCTGTATTCGTTGCATCCTCAGGACGAACATATCTACGTTGGGTTTCTTCAGGACGTGTGTTAGCAGCTTTCCTTACAAGACCGCTCACATCTCTCATTTGTTCAGCTCTTTCCAAAGCTCTCTTTTCCTCTTTCAATTGTTGAAACCCTCCTACAACCTTTCCTGCAGGACCTGCATACTTAGATATTTGTTTGAGAGCATCTCCTCCTGGTTTCTCTTCTATATCAAACCCTCCTATATTTTGACTAGCAAACTGTTGATTTATAGCAGCATCAGCTTGTGCAGTTTGTACAGGATTAGGCATAGATATTAATCCACGCATTCCACTTTGAGCTTTCTTTATCTGCTTACCTCTCCTAGCACCACCAAGTGCAGTCATAAGTTCTTCACTTTGAAGAACGTTAGCAATTGCGCCAAGCCCTCCACCACCGCCACCAGATTGCTTTTGAGCAGCAGCAAGTTCAGCCTTTCTATAGGCATCTTCTTTACGCTGATCATCTGTAGAACCTGTCACTGCATAATCAGCTTGGTCATATACATCTTTGAAGTTGACTGGCTGGAAACCAGCACCTTGCTCTCCTCCAATGTAAGCACCTATTTGTGCTTTCTTAAAAGCACCACCATGTTTAGCCATAAAAGATGCCTCATTAGGAAACTTCTTGTAGAATTCCTTCTCAGACTTAACACCAGCAATTTTGAGCATTTTTGCTTTCATATCAGTTGTATTTATCTAACCAGCCACCCTTGGTTGGTTTGTTATAGTTTGTAAAGTTAAGTGATTGGTCTAACTTTTTAATAGGTTGAGCATCAGCATTATTCACACCACCATTTCTCTGTCTCTCCATTTTGCTTTCAATAAATTCTTTTCCGTATTTAGGAACAGCAAACCTTTCGTAGTCTTCAGGTTTGACATATGTTGTGTCTCCTTTCTGATTAGCAAATCCTACAAGAGTGCTTCCTGCCCCTATTCCTGCTCCTGGAGAATATACAGGAGAACCTTCGTATATATTTTGTTTCCTCTCAACAGGTTTGGGTTGTTCTACTTTTTTAATGGGTTCTTCCCTCTTGATAGGTTCTAGTTTTTTAGGTTCTACCTTTGGTTGTGGTTTAGTGGTCTTTTGTGTAGGTTTTGGTTTTGGTTTGCCATATTTTTTCTTCCACTCTTCTCTTTCTTTGGGAGTTCTCATGTTATATGGCTTAATTGCTAATGGGTCATAGTCATACACTGAAACACTTCCACCAGGATAATTTTTTGTACCCTCAATTGCATCATAATCTATCATTCGTTGAGGTTTTATACGACTATCTATCATTGCAAAAGGAGCACCTAAATTTTGCAATGGTGTAATAAGATCCCTATAATACTGTTGATTAGCATTGCCTGCTTTAGTTTGAGCTAACCCTTTTAATTCTAATACTCTAACCTGTTCAGGTGTAAGGTTAAAATATTTGTTATACATTTTGTCATATGAACCACCCACAAGAGGTCTAGTATAAATTGCATCACGATAGAATCTAAGATTTTCATCTTTTAATTCATTTAGATTTGTATCATATGCTCCGTTAAATACATCTTTCTTAAGTCTCCCAGCTTTTACTTCTTTATCATAAAAATTATTCAAAGCTATTTGAGCATTAAATAACTTAAGACTGTCTGCTGTTGTAGGAACTGAACCACCTTTTTGCATTACAGGGTATTCTGTAACTGATTCTCCATCAAATGTATAGTCTTCTCCAGGATACATCATTTGTGTGTCTCCTGTATCAGAAATGCCAATCAATGGAACATCCACTCCCTCCATAGTGATTTCATTGGATGGGATGATTACAGGATTGCCTACATTCTCAGGGTTCCAATAGCCCATGGAATCTATAGGTATCTCACTGCCATCTTGACTAATGGTCTTAGGTTTGAAGTCTAGTCCTTCTTGGTAGAATTTCATCTCCATTCCATTCTGTGCACTAGCCTTTGTCTTCTTAGCATAAGGACCATTACTAGGAGCAGCTCCTGCTGTACGTGCGTACGTGAATCCTACAGCACCAGGAAGAGATCCTCCCATAGCAAACTGGCCACCCCATGCAGGACTATAATTACGTCCTTTGGTGTTGTATGCCAATCCCTTGAATCCTGGAGGAAGTGATACATCAGGATTGTTTGGGTTAGCTTTCTTACCATAATTATCTTGAGTCTTTTGTTTTAAGACCATCCCTCCTTGCTCAAACTTATTTAACCAACCACCATTTTTCATAGTGTTATCCTTTCCACATATATGACACACGTTCATATCTTTCTTGCTAGAGCTTGTCTTGCTCCAAGAATGTCCACATGTACAGTTAATGTTGTTAGCCATTATTTGTAAGAGATTTGAGCAGGTGTGTAAATAAACTGTGATACTAGGTGTGCATCATAGCGATTGTCTAGGATGTGTCGCACCTTTAATTCCTTAGCACGTAGAGGTTCCTTCTTAAAGGATCTTTTTCCATAGTCCATATTCACCTGATTTACCACCTTATCCAAAGACAGAGACTCGCACGTGCGCACGAAGAGAGGTAGTTGCTTGTCTTTTACCAATGACCAGAATGTATTATACTGGTAGAAGTTATCACTCTTAGTGAATGTAATTGTCTTACTCTCAGCGTTATACAAAGGATACTTCAAGTAGTCCTTTAGGTTGTTAATTGGTTTAGGAACCAACTCAAGCACACCTGTACTCTGTTGACCATTGTAAAGGACAGCCTTATTAAACCAAGCATTGTCGGTTTCTATTTTACGGTTGTCATCTGATATACCATCTGGATCAGAGAAGTATCTGTATGCCTTGGTATAATCCTGTACACTCTGAAGGATTTCATCCTGATACTGATAGGCAAAAGGATACTCGATGATGTATGGTTCTATGTTTCCATAGAAGTAGTTATACACCACTGGATTCTTCAGGTGCCTCCAGATACAAGCAGTTGATATTTGGTTATACGTGGTGGCTGCTAAACTCACAGGATTAACTGTAGTGACAGGGAAGTTTTTCTTGTTCTTACACCTACCTGTGGATTCTACAGTGATGACATCAACAGCATCATCTACAACATAACTCACCCCAGAAATCAGTTCCTCCTTGGAAACACCCGTTGCTAGAATGTTTCCAAGTTGGTCAATGATTGTAAAGGGTCCCGCTGTGGGTCCTGAGCTAGTTAATTTTATGATGATTGTCTTAGCCATGTTTATTTATTTTAGCAAGTTCCGTCTACAATCTCAAACTCTACCAAATCACTTGTTCCAAAAGTTATTGTAGTGAAGGTATAAATCCCTGTTGAACCTACGTTTAATTGTGAAACAACTATATTATTTACATAAAGTTTAAGACATGCATTACCAAGAGACTGAGTAACATCTACATCAATATTTGCTGAAGTTAATGAAGATTGTGTACCCGAAGCAGTTTGACTAGGCCCTACAGGTAGTGTTCCTACATTAAGGAAGTAGAAAGAAGCTGCTGAAACTGTAATGTTAGTTATTGTACTATTTGTACTACTGTTTGTTATGTAGAACGTATCTCCAAGAAGACTTGTTGTGGTTGTTGTAGTAGGCGGTGGTGCGCTTGTAGTTGTAGTAGTAGTGGTTGGTGTACCTGTAGTTGTAGTTGTAGTGGTAGTAACCACGTTAACATCTATGTAGTTTACACAAGTGCCTGTAGACTTTATTCTTATAATTGTTGCACCATTAGGTACAAGCGCAGAAGAATAACCAGCTACAAGAGCTGCCTTAGACACCCCTATTTCAAATGCTGAAACATAACCATCTACGTTTGAGTAAAGATCAAAAGGACCTGTATCTGTTCCAGCTGTTGTTAATGTTATTAATACTGTCATTATATATAGTATTTAAAAGTTAAGGGGCGATGGTTGTAGTGGTAGTTGTTGTAGACGATGTGCTAGTAGATGACGTTGTAGTTGTACTACTACTGGTGCTTGTTGTTGTGGTTGTACAACTAGTAATAAATACAATCAATCCACCTATCACCTGGAATACTGTGTCAACAGACTGAGAAGCTCCTGTAAAATACCAACCATCTGGTATTGTTGTACAATCAGTTGTACCATTAGTTACAAACACTCTAGATCCAAGATAGAGTCCTTGATATTCAATAGTGAGGAATGTAGGAACAACATTTATATATGATTCACCAAATGTATTCAGATAGGCAACAGCGTTACATGCGTCCAATTGACTTCCTGTAGAAACAACACTGCTTGGAGGAGATGTAATGTTATATCCTGTAAAGAACACATCTTGTATCAAATCTTCAGGTCTTTCACAAGGAGGTATTGGTGGTGGTACTGTTACCACAGCTGTTCCTGCTAATGTACAACTTGTTTCTGTAACAGTTCCTACAAGATTACAGTTCAATGTTGTAGTGGTTGTAGTTGTACTACTTGTAGAAGTGGTAGATGTACTAGATGTAGTGGTGGTTGTAGGAACAGGTCCAGGAACACCAGCTATCACTTCAAAGTCATCACAACATCCATTTATGCCAGAATAGAAGAAGTTGTTCTCACCAATGTACCAGTTAGGGATGTAGCTATGGAAGCTTATCCAACTCTTAGTATTAAAGTTGAAAGACACTGTCCAACTCTTATTACAGAAATAGACTTCATCTGTTAGATACACTCTCTCACGTATAATGATTGGTTTAAGAGCGGTGGTGGTGGTAGTTGTAGTGGTTAATCCAGATGATGTTGTTGTACTAGTAGTAGTGCCAGCAGAAGTGGTTGTACTAGTGGTGGTGCTATAAGCGATTTGTTGGTATGTCTTTTCAACATAAAACTCTCCATTAACAGCATCATATTTAACATCTTTGCTCTTTGGAACATAGTCAAGCTTAGTGATAAGCACCCTGTCATACTTGCTATCAAATACACCATGCAGACCAATTCCTGTGAAGTGGTTATCTGTAGGTACATCTGGGAAGTAACGCAGGATTTCAAATGCTAGGTGGTCTGTAAAGAACCTATTAAGTCCTGAACCAAACCATGATAGGTCTACAGCCTGTGTACCAGAGATCAAAAACACCTGACCACGTTTAGCATCCACAGAGACTTGTCCTTGTGGAATCTTTAACAACATCTTGTTTTGGGTTCCTACATATCCCAAATCAGTTTCTGCAAAATCAATCGGAGGAGCTGATCTGAAGAATTGAGGATTGCCAACATACGCTGCCTGAGGATTGCTTGTATCTATCGTAAGGAGGTTGTTGTACATGAGTGTCTTGTTCTCAAAACGAGCAAGCACTGCCTTGTTCTGAATTCCATCTAGAGATACAAGATTTCCATAGTTCTGAGGGAAGTCATAATAAGAGATGGCTCTGTAAATTAACCAGCTATTTACCCTATTATCAGAGTCAATGTTCTGAGAATCAGAATAGATAGCTCTGAAAGGATAATAAGTGAAGCAAGGTGTATCCCAGTCAATAGGTAGATTTGTAAATGTATTCTCTCTGTTCTGCTTAGAATAGGTGACATTATAGAAGTAGGTGTTATCCTGAACAATAGGAACATAACTTTGCTGCACCCAGTCATCAGGAATACCTGAGCTCACATGAGGCCAGAAGTCACCTTCTCTATTGTTAAAAGCTTGACGTAAGTCTACGTTATAAGAGCTCTCACAATAGAAATTAGGAATACCATATGCAAACAGATAGAAGTATCCATCGTAGAAAGTTCTTCCAGGATTGCTATCCTTAGGTTGTAAAGGAGCCACAAACTGACTATTAGGACAGTCAAAGTTGTGAGCCTTGTAGGAAATAATGTTTGATAACACACCTACACTTGTAATAGTGTAGTCTCTAAGAATAGAACGTGCTGAGTGCCAGTATTTTGGATAGGCTATGTTACCTATCTCATCATAGAATATATCACTATCATCAGGAGCATTCACACGGTTGTCAATAAAGAATGGAAGCTTGGTCTTGAATGCAAACCTGCTGATGAACGTATCACCACCAAAAACTGTTTGTATGTCGGGAGTAAGATCATCCACAAGCACTTGAAAACCAGTGTCCACCGTGCTGTAAGAATAGATTTGTCCGTATTGATTAACAAATACATTCTTAAGAGATGCGTAATAAGAAACAACAGACATGTCTTCTTCCTTAGCAGGAGCTTGACACTTGCTTCTTTCTGATATAGTGAATCTTGATATGTCTGTAACTATTGGACTTCCTGCAGACAACATGTTAGGACTTTGGTCTGGGAAGGGAAGGCCTGGTCTATCTAGGTCAGTTCTTAGATAGACAGATGATTCTCTTTGGAAGTTGTTGATGTTGTATATATCACCAACATTCTGTACACCAGGAATCAAATATCTAGCGATGTCAAGGTTACGTTGCTTAATCCCTTGATCATCAGGAACCCCTACACCATAGTTATAATCTCCTATAGAGTTGAAAGAGTAGGCATAGTTCTTCCTTGTAATACCATTTACATATATGGTTAAATACGCCTGATATGCTGTAAACATAGCAGTGGCATTGAATGGTGTGGTTACAACACCTAGTTCTTCAGCACTTTCAAGAGCATCACGCTGAGCTTCCTCTGTTAAGAGTTTATACTTAGCGTTATCTCTCACCTCAACAAAGTGACCTCTACCTCTACCAAACATTACACTCTCAAGCTTCAGAACACCACCTAAAAATGGCTGCCCAAAAGAAGTTTCAGGAGAGTTAAATATCTGTCTGTATTTTTCTGTAAATCCAGGTTGAGGATTCTCAGCTTTACAGTTTTCACCTGTGACAAGTGTTGGACCAGTAAAACAGATTTCACCAGGACCTTCAATCTGTACAGGACCACCTGTGCCAGGAACTACATATAATGTATACACTGGAGAGGTAGGCCATCCATTTACCCATTGTGTAGTGATACCTGTATAAATGTCATTCCATTCAATTCTACCACCTCTGGCAAATGAAAGAGGACCAGGATTACAAACCTGAGCTGTCCATATCTCATATGTAGAAAGCCCGACCCTTCCTGTTGCAGGACCAAGGATTGTAGGCTTACCTATTGAGCAAAGTGGATATTGACCAATTGCAAAGTATTTCTTCTTTGTTACTTTGTTCGTATTGCAATCAGTATATTCCACCTCAGCAAAAGAAGGTCCACCAGTAGGATCTACAGCAAGTGTGTCTATGAATATACTATACCCATCACAGATTTGTGAGTAGGCATTGTTAGTTGTATTAAGAAACGGATCTGCGTTAATATCATTGTATGGGTAGTTAGGATAGTAGTAGGTTTCCTCTTCTCTCTCATACGTATTTACATTCCTAAGGATGCCCTTAGCAACAATAGATTTGTTTGTACCACGATCAGCACGGATGATTTTGAATGCTACAATATCATCTTTCTGCTCTGATGTAAGAGTGGATGTCTGGATGAGTGTGCTCACTAGTTGTACATCTATTTGTACACCAATAGGGAACACAGCATCATTGCCCTGAACCATCGCACTAGGACCTAAGAATATCTTAGATTCGTAAGCAGGACTTACATTGATGTCAGGGAACTTGTGGTGCCTGATGGGCTGACCAGCTAAATCACCCCATACATCTTTGTTACATGGGTAGGTGTCTGTTGATTGCCAATAACCAAACTCACCATACTGATAAGGACCTCTGTATTCAGGAGCTGGAGAATATCCAGGACTTGTACCAATTACAAATCCTGTATTGTAGATTTTCCAATATGAGCTATATCCTATTCCTCCAGATGTGTAATCAGGAACGCCTATAAAGTCTGGGTTGGTATCTGGTACATCAGGTTGTAGGTTCTCTGTAGGACCTTTGATTCTACCAGGAATATGAAACCCATCTGTCTGCTTACCATTCTTAAGCAAGAACACTATCTCAAAAGCATACACCTCATCTCTCAAATAACCTCTGAGGTTGGTGGCATTCAACTCATCTGAATAGTTTTGGTCAGCAGGAATTCTCCAGCTTTCCCATAACAGAGGAATTTGATTAGCAATGCTTTGGTAGTTAATACGATCAATAGATATAAGATTGTCCCATATCAAAACATCTTGTGCTGTTGTAAGGTCTTGAGCAATATCGTAATAAGGGAACTTCTCAAATATATCATTGATGGTCAGTCTGATTTGTGTTACGTTCTGACCAGTGTATGGGATTTCCTTTTGAAGAGCATCAATGTAATATGTACCCACCAGCTCAACAGAAGTGATGTCATTGATTGTCTTAATCACCGCTAAGTTGAAATACTGGTAAAGACCCGTGTCCTCAAGATTACTTATATTGAGGATGATAGATTTCCCAACAGGATAGTTGAAGTTCACTGATGTAATGAACTTATCAGCAATAGGTGTTGGATTGGTAACAGAATAGTAGGACGTGTAAGGATTACCCTGAGCATCAGAGTATTGCGCAGAAAACTGATATGTACCAGCAATCAGGTTACCTGTGCTAGTAACATCAATTACCTCCAGTTGAGGAATGTTAAAATTAGGTTGAATCTTAAGTTGATTACAGTCTAGGTCATCTGTATATTCTGGATCACAGAACGGAGTTCCAGATTTTAGAACTTTTGGAATATTATCAATATCTAAATATCTTCTAGGATTAAATCCATCTGTCCAATAAATCTCTGTGGTGCAATTAGTTATCTTATGCGCCACTTTATGGATGGGATAGTTAGTATTGAAGTTGAGGCAAGGAGCATTTACAACAACACGATATAGACAATCGTTGTTCTCCATATATCCAATCTGACTAGCTCCTGTATCAGGATTGGTGATAAAGAATATATGTTTGTTCTTCTCTTGGATGAAGTGGTTACCTATAAGCACAAAGCCAGAAGGGAACGTAACACATAGTTCGTTCCCTGGCTCATTCTGATAGTTTACAGAATTAGCATCGTAGTTTTCAACAGCAGCATTTAATGCATACGTTAATTTCCCCTTCGCAATTTGGTTAGGGGTTTGGTCCATGTTAAGACCTGTGGTAGCATTATTATACTCCTGCCTAATATTACCTTGTTCCTGTTCAGCCATTAGTATTAATTATTACGTCTCCGACCATAGCTATTGCTACGATTGGGGAGTTCATACATGTTAAATCTGTTCAAGTCATTCTTAATCCTACGTTGCTTAGTCCAAGGATCTTGTTTCTTAACCTCAATATCAGCCATGATGAATGCCTCATCAGACATCTGTTTGTAGTTCACCATCTTCCTTTCTAGCTGATTATACGTCTCATCATTCACTTGATTGGTAAGCGTTTCTATCACTTTATACTTTATAAAAGCTTCAACATATTCCCTAATACGATAGTTGTCAGGAATCAACTGATTTCCACCAGCATCATATTCTGTAGCATAAAATAGCAGATGCACAACACCATTACGGAAATTGGTAACAAACTTATTGTCTCTTACATCAAATGAGTCATACGAAGAGGAACCAGGAGTGAATTGATTAAAAGGAGGTGCCTGTTGATAGAATTCCCAATTGTTGGTATAGTCTACACCACAGTTACCCTGTGCGGAGATATTACCAGGCTTGAGAAGATATTCCTTCCGATATGTAACAGCTGCTTCGTTGTTTGTCTTGTACACAGCCTGCACTAAGTTAGGCATGCATTTAGGACAAAACTCCTGAGCACAATTACCTTCTTCACAAGGATTACCACACACAATTACAGGACTCACCTGAATTGTTGTAGAACTAGCAGCTTGAGAGTAGAATGAGTTAGCCTGTTGATAAGGAAAACCATTTACAGCTGTACACATCCAAGCCTCTCTTACAGCAAAGAAGTTGTCTGGAAGTCTAGCTTGATAATCATTGATGTGTAGGATTTCCTGAGAAATCACATAAGTGGTTCTACCCAACTTTCTTAGACACTTGTCTAGATAGGTAGGGAACAGCAAATCATCAACTGCCCCTGTATCAAAATAGCTTTTGAATTCCTCCTTAACTGTAGCATATACAGGCTCAGGGCTGATGAAATTATATTTGTAATAGTATGACATCTATTTTACTTTTTCCATTCGTGATAGAGATGTTGATATTTATCGTTAGCCCCTATATAGTGAGAGAGAAGTCTAGACGTGTTTCTGGAAGGTTTAAAATACCACAACGGTGATTGTCTGAATCTAGCTGTTGACTTAAACCACACCCATCCAAAGAAGAAGCCCTCTGTGTGAAAGTTAAAATTGTAAATACGTTTACCTTTCTCCTTTGTCTTTTTCCAGTCAATAGGAAGGTTGACAAACTCTTTTCCATGAATGTCTTTTACCCTCTTACGCTTTTTCTTGTTTATGGCAAACTCACCAAAACCAAAAGGCAGCTTTGCTTTCTCTCCTGTCTCAAGAATATATTCTTTAAATGCATCGTTAAAAGAATAAACGATGTTTCTCCATTGGTCAAAGGTGAGCTTTATGGAAGGATGTTTCTTACAGAAACTGCTGTAGTTTTCTTTGCTGGCGCTTCTCCAATCTATCTTTACTCTCATATTTTATCTCAAGTTTGGAGCGTTAGGTGCTTGACCATCAACTCCATCACTTGTGATGTCTGTCTTCAATTTGAAATACGTAGATAGAAGCTTCTGAGAAGTGAGCTCCAACACCTGCTTTTCTAAATAGCCAGGAACTGGAGATTCTCTATCTAAAGGATTTACACACAGTTGTTCTGGTGTGTAACTAGGAGTTCCGCATCCACATTCTGGATACATTATCTCATTTGGAATATCTTCCTCAAAAAGAGCAACAAGTCTTATTGCTTTTAAGAGTGGATTGTTCACATACAGATATCCGTTAGAAATCCAATAGTATTCCTCTTTCTTAATTATAGGAAGCTTGAGCAAGTTCACGTATCGGTTGATGGTTATTTCCTTAAGTTTCTTTCCCTGACCACTCATGGCATTAATTGAATAAACACCCTGAATGACATATTGATAATTACCCTCTGTAATCCTAGGTAGCTTGAATCTTGTTCTAGCCACTGTGCAAGGATCAACATAATCACAACATTCAGAAATAGGAACTTCCACCGTCTCCAAGCAGGGGATGGTGGTAAAAACTGTATCGGTTGCCCATAACTTTCTCAGATTAGTCTCACGCTTAATTAAGAGAAAGGCATTGTTTCTAATTTCAGACATGACAGCTCTATCCGTGATCAAGTTGTCCGTGGAGAGCAACTTGTGCATAGCGCGCGCATCTGAAACTAGCTTCCTAAAAGTTGACATTATAAATACTGTTTGAATATGTTTGTTATTCCATCTTGGAGATCTATCAAGAATCCTGTCACCTCACCCTTGGTCATGGTGTATCCATTCTTATCATCCCAAGAACTCTTGGCTGTAGAGAATGCAGGTAGTTGATAGAATTTAATACCATTAAAATCAAGACTCATTTCATGGTGTTTGTCACCAGTGAATATGTAGAAATTATCGTGTTCTGACCATCCGTTCTTAAATTCCATAGGGAACAAGCCAGCAAGCTTTGCAGGTTTTAGAGCATCTCCGTGGTTAAACATTAATGCTGATGTACCATAGCTTACATACTTTCTATACCTTGGAGAGATGTCAAAGAATACACGCTCTTCATTTCTAAAGTAGGTTTGTAACCAACTGGCTAAATGCCATCCTACATATTCATCATGATTACCAGATACAAACACAACATCTACATCCCCTCCTTTCTGAAGGAGCAGGTTTATCACACTCACCTCATGATCACATATTGCATGAAAAGAATCGTGATATGAAAGAATGTTTTGTTGAGGAGTACCTTTTGTAGTTGTATTGGTAAACTCACTGTTAAACTCATCAGAACCAATGATGTATTTGATGTCTGTGAGATTGTTAGATATAGAGGCTTGGTCTAGAATTATTTCCACCCTATGGATGAAATCACCAAAGCGTTGGTCTATATCATTCTCTCCCCCTATGTCCAGCTTGTTTAAATGGGAATCCTGTTTGTTGATGATTAGGCAAGCATCTTTCTTGCTTTTCTCATACTTAGGAGCCATTACTTCTGGAGACATTGGTTGATAGTTTTCTAAGAAAGATATGAAACTATCTTGAAACACTTGCTCATTCTTCTTCTTACCCAACCAAGCTTTCACTTGGTAATAAGGTTTATCACTATTGCCCCAATAGTTCTGAATGTATTTAGTTATTTCCCATTTCTCTGTGTCAATATTGCACTTATCAATTAACTCATCTAGAGTTTTGATTTTCTCTTCGCTATTGAAGACCACCTCACCTGTTCCTTTATAAACGTCTTCAAAAAACCTTATTACGTGATCTTCAAGTTCTCCAATGTAATTTCCAACTTCCGCATCTTCTTGTGCTTCTTGTGACCCTCGAAGCTCTTTGATCAATTCATCCACCTCATTCTCTGTGATGTTTAGTTTGTCTGCATAGAACTTTTTGCTCTTTTTCCAATGGAGCATTTTCTCCAATTGTTGCAGAAGAGATTGATTTTCAGGCATTTGCAACTTTTTTAAATTAAAATTGCCCTAAAGGTACAAAGGTTTTTTGATATTTTCCAAATTATTTTAACCTTTCTGGTTATCCATTCTAACTAACTTAGTTATAAATAAAAAACTCCCCAGGGTAGAAACCCCAGGGAGAACTCTGTAAAACCAAAAAACAGAGTTTTTTTATTACTTTACGGTGCTGTAGTGGTTGTGGTTGTTGTTGTAGGCGCCACTGTTGTGGTTGTGCTAGTTGTTGTAGGACACACTCCAAGATTAGCTGATGACACACCTGGTGTAGGAGGCACCACTAATGTTCCTGTACAAGCACATACGTAGATGGTGCTAGGACCTGCTACAGAAGTGTTTACAAGAATTCCTCCACACTGATAGTAAGATATATTAACAGGTGAAACAGTTGAATTGGTTACAGAGTAGAACTCGCAAGAAGGACAAGCTATTGTTGTGGTTGTTGTTGTTGTCGAACTTGTAGAAGTTGATGTTGTTGTAGTAGTTGGGCAACAGTTAGCCAAAGCAATTTGAAGATTGTAGATCTGTTGTTTGAGGCTACAAATCTGGGTGTCAATCTTTTGGAAAGCCACAGTTGCTGAGTCACATGTTGCAATTAACGTACAAGCAAGATTGGGCCCGCTGTATGAAACATTGTTAGTTGGTACAGGGGCTGCGGTACAAGGGTCACATCCACATGCAACAGGTGTTACAAGTGGAACCGTTGTACAACAAGGATTTTGTGGAAGGAATAACATTTTATATAAAGAGTTTAACTGTTAAGGAATATACATAATATAGTAGCATCCCAGACCAGGCTGGTAGTTAGCATGAGCTAATCCGCCTCCTGTAGAACCAACACTGACTGCCACAGAAACTAATGTGAATGCTGTGTTTGTACTAGTGGACGAACTCTTTACACCATTCATATCCATAAGGTCACCTGATGTACCAGGCTCATTCTGATCAGCTTCTCCATGGGCATATGCAATTGTATGCAAGTGTCCAGGATCAGTTACAATGGCTGTAGCTGAGTGAGAGTGAGCAGGAATCTCTGTAGGTGAAAGAGTTACGTTGTTAGAACCAGCAGTTCCTAATAGAGCATAGCTAGGGTTACCAGCTATACCAGGGTCCACTGCAGGGTTGAAAGCTCCTCCACCCATACCTGTTGTAGCACCAACTGGTACACGTCCTCTTTTATCAGGAGTGCCATTGTTACCATTACAGAGGTAGATTTTCTCCCAATCAGTTGAAACAATACCAGCACCTGTTGCATCAAAGTTACCTGTAAGAGATCCGTAGTATTCTACAACACCATAAGGAACCATGCGGTTGTAATACTTGGTGCTAGTTCCAATGCTAGTTAGATAGGCAGCAATCAAAGAGTTAAGATCAGAAAGCTTAACATAGTTTGTACTTACGTTAAGAGCAAGGGCATTTAGAGTAACCTCTACAGCACAAAGTTTTGTAATAACAGCTTGCAGAATTGCGTGTGTTCCAGAGGTTGATGTTACACCTGTAAGACATCCTATCGTGTAAGGTCCTTCCAAAGCAGCAAGGTCACCCTCAATAGCAGTTACACGTGTGTCGAGTTCACATACAGCTTCTATGATTGCACTAACTACATTTGGAAGACTAAGGTCTTCACATGATACAAGATTCTTACTTACAATCTCGCAAATAATTTGAGGGTTGATGGATAAGACTATGCCAGTTCCATCGAGAGTGGATGTGAGAAATGTAATCAATGCTTGCTCAACATATGAAAGAGAGTCTCCTGTCTTGATTCCCAAAATAGGAACATCTACACCCGTATATCTTACACATTGATCAGAGGTTGTTTCTACACAACCGTTATAGCAATTTGAACAAATGTTGGACATTTATTTATATTTTAAAAGTTTTACTTTACCCGCAATCATGTTCACCGTGAATGGAGCAGCATAATCGGGGTTACAATACTTATAAGTAAGTATTCTTCTGTAGTTTATAAGAGCCAGCATTGCCCCTCCAGGTACAGGCTGGTTCAACATAAACACAACATTGTTGTATAAGTTGTTTGCAAGAGAAGCTAGTTTACAATCTATATCAGCAATCAGTGCTGGAATACTAGCGCATTCTGGACAACTTGTAAGTCTGGGTGATAACATTTCTTATAAGTTTTCTTCCTTGTTTTATAGCACCATTACATGCTGCACAAAGACCGTTAATCAATTGACATCCACATCCAACTTTAGCTCCACAGTTTTTACACATAGCCATATTAGTAAAAGTTTATTACGTAATTGGTTCCAGAGCAACCACAATTGTTTCTTATAAAGTTATTCAGCATCATATCTGCCTGAGTATAAAGCCTTGTTGCTTCAAGATCAGCACAGTTGTTTGCAGCAGCAATTGCTCCCTGCATAAAGAAGTTGATAGAGTTGAGATTCACAAATGCTTGTGTTTTGATAGCTCTATCACATTCCATCATATCAAGCTTCATAAATGCTCCATCAAACTTCTCCTGTAATTGCTCCACACGTATAATCGACTTCTCTACGAAGTTTATGTATGCAGGAGCTACAGAATATTTTAAACGATAAACCCCATCAGGCAGAGGTTGATCTACACCTACGGGGCTTATTCCTAAGTTTGATGTGGTAAATATGTTCAAGTCGTTAACACTGAATGGTTTAAAGAATGTTCCAAACCCAGGAACCGTAATTTCAATTGTAGCACCAGAAACAACAGGTGGATTAGTTGGATAAACGGAAGCATCAGCAACCCCAAGAGTTGTTACATTGTATGTTGGGATTACTAATATGTCTAGTTTTAAATCTGCCATGTTGCTTTAAATAAATAAGCCAGAGGATTGAGTAGTATCCTCTCACCTCTGGCTTAGGTTATATAATCTATATTACTTGCCTACTGTTACGGAATCAAGGTTGATGTTGTACTAGTAGAAGGCCATACAGTGGTTGTTGTAGAAGTGGTAGTTACACACACACCATTCTGAGAAACAACTGCACCAAGAGCTGCCACAAGAACTGCTTCTACAGCGGTTTCCATAGCGCTATCCTTTTCAAGAGCAATAATTACACTGCTGTCTTCATAGATATAATCGCCCCACTGATACTCAGACCTGTTATACTCATTGAACTTGATGTAGTAGGTGGTATAAGTTGTACCATCACTCACCCAGCTTTCAAAGTTCTCATTGTAACCATTCATCCTGTAGAGATGCTTCAAGTAACCAGCTTGGTAGCTGTAGAAGTTTTTCTCCAATTGTGCAATCTCAGCAGAAGTACCACTAGCGTAAGAAGAACGCTGTACAATTACTGGATCAGCAACAGTGTTACAAGGATCAGCTACAATGAAGTCAGCTGTAGTTGCTGGCCCACTGATTACGAATGTACGGAACCACATTCTGTCATACTCAAAAGGAAATGCTGCCACATCACAAGGCTGACCATATTTGGTAAGAGGCTTACCAGTGATACGCAAGAAAGCGTTTTGGTCGTTACCAATTCTCTGGAACTGATAGAAGTCAGAGAAAGTGATGTTGTCAGGGTTGTTACCAGGAGCTTGAAGATTGAAGTGATAAATAACATCATCAATCAAAGCAGGTACATCAACAACAGTACAAGGATCACCACCGCAATCACAACAAGGTGCGTTTACAGTTACTGAACGAGTAAAACCGTTAAAGTACAAGGTGTCAAGGTAGCTAGAGTGAGCACGAAGTGTTACAGTGATAACATCACCACACTGTGCAGTCCAGTTAACAACATCTGTAATTTGAGTAATAGCAGTAGGACAACCGTCCACTTTGTACCACTCAGTTACATTGCTGTTACAACCAGATCCTGAAGGACAGCCTTTAATTTTATCTGAACGCTTAGAGCCTTGCAGATAAGTGTTTGTACGGCCTTGCGCAATATAAAAATAGGGAGCAGCAGCGATGTTACCAGCTGTTGCAATAGTGTAGTCATTGCGGAATATACCCACCTGACCTGCTGTTAAATTTTGCGTAGATCCAGAGCTAGGGAGCGCAGCTTGCCCTACTGGTACCACGAACAGCGTAGTTAATGAAAAATCAGCCATTTTGCTTTATTTTAAGTGATTGAAAAATTTATTCGTTTGTCTGTATCCTGAACTGTGCACTTTGAACAGCAGCAGCGTTCTCTGTGTACATTGCTAGGTTTTGTACTGTTAAGTCTAACAACTCATCCTCTAGATAGAGTTCAAGTTCGCAGTCTTGGTCAAATGATGGTTCACCGTCTAACATGATATATCCTTGTTTATTAATATATACAGGATAGCGCATGTAGGACATGTACACTTTGCTCGGAGTGAACGTACCATCTGTGAAGATGGATATTTCATCTGTCGAGAGGAAGTTGAAAGTCTCTTGGTATTCAAAAGACGGTCTATAATGTGTATTGTTCAGAATGAACTGAAGGTCACCATGTTTAGCTAAGTCTCTGTTAATCCAGATCTTTCTATCCTTACACACCCCTTTGTCAGCTAGTACATAACTATCAATGTAGAACATGTACTTAGGAACAAGCAGGTGCAGATTAGCAAACCATTGATTTAGTTCTTCGTTCTTGAGAGTAAGTTCAAGAGGTTGATGGTTATATGTTATGACCAAGCTTTGGAGGTCCTCATAACGCTTCTTAAAAGCATCGAGTCCCATTCCACTTACCACACTAAAACCATCAACCTTTTGTTTTATCAGCTTAATCTGGGCCTCATTGAGAGCCAGAATTTTATCTTCCAAGTTAATTTGCTGGTGTATATTAGTTGATAGTTTATTTAGTTTTTGGTCTATCTTATATAATAAACTATCTACTGGTATCATACTGCAGCCAATTTCTTAGTTTTTAGTTTGCTTTCGAGAATCAAGAGCAAGTCTTGATTATCATCATCAACAAGCAATTTAATTAAATCATCTTCGTCCTTAGCTATTTCAAACTCACCTTCATAGATTTTACCGTTAGGTTTAGATCTATATATTGAGTGAAGAAGAGATTGTTTCACTAAGTCTTTAATATGGAGTAAGTTATCTTTCATATCTGCAAAGCGAGTGAACACTTCAACAGGATTTAACCCTTGATACTTACCGTTTTTAAATTCGGTTTGTTTGAGGACATTGTCTACAAGATTGTAAACTGCTTCCTCTTTAGTATCATCAGTTACAGGTAATCCCAACAAACGTGCCACTTTTCTTTTTCTTTCAGGAGTCATGCTGTCAAACTTAACAATAGCTTTGTTAATCATTTGTTTCTTTTTGAAGAGAACAGCATTCTCGATTTCATCATCAGCTACGTAGAACTGAGTTTCAGCAGGATATTCACCACGCTCCCAAGCTTGATAAGAGCTTGCAATTGTAGGATGAACACGAAGCCATGAAAAGGCTATTTCCTGAAAAGCAATATTAAGATCAAAGAAGTTATCTCCGTCCAGCAACTTTACAGGCTGAACATGCAATACGTCACTTGTTGATGTAGACAATCCGTAGTTCCAGAAACTAGAACGAGGACTCAAGTCAACATCACCAAGAGCAGTTTGAAGTTTTTCTTTTAGCCTTGTAACACGCTCGATCTCCATTTCTTTCTCAAGAGAATCAGAGATTCTACGAATGTATGCAGCAGTAGGATCAAGTCCTGTTCTGTACTGTCCGTCTAATTCCTTGTAAGGATACTTAAATACCCCTGTACCAGGAATACGTGTTAGGCCTTTAAGTGAAAGACCGCCTTGCATTGTTTGAAGTTGTGAGTTATTATACTCCTTCTTAATGGTTGAGATTTTACCTGACTTACCCATATGTAGTTTATTTTATTTGGTTTATTTTGCAGAGTGATTCTCATCGAAGAGAATAGCGATTGGGAGACACCCCAGTCCAACCACTCTGTAAGTGAAAAGAGCTCCCCCACGGGGATGTGGGGGGCAATCTCTTCTCGATATAGGGTCTAGGAATAGTATTCCTAGAATAGGATCCTTAGAATTGTGGGATCTCTTCAATCAAAACTGTACGAGACAAATCTTCAATGAATACATCACAACGGTCTTTCATCCAGATTTCGTATCCTGGGAATTTATTCGCAGAGCTCATACCCTGAGACTTAGCAAAGCCTAAGTGGTGACGAGTTCCATCGATATAACCCCAAGTCATAGAAGGTGCACCCTTCATACGTACTTCACGGATGTTGTTAACCAATGAACCATCAGACATAGGAGATACGTCAAACACCATGAATACAGGTGTGCTCTTCTTGTTCTGACCAAATTCAAGGTTAGATTGTGGAAGGTCAAGTTCTTTCAAGTGAATCAACTCAACACGACCAGTCTCACGAGTAACCATTGCATCGAATGCAAAGTTATAAGTGATATGCTGACCTTCTCCCTGCAAGTAACGGTTTCCAGAATCAGCCATGAAGGTAAGACCGCTGTTCAAAGCGTCATTCTTCAAAGCTTGTTGGAATACGTCAAATCCAGCTTCGTTAGTGTACATTTTAACACGACGGTCCTTAACATCCACACGACGATAGAACAAGTCACCAAACACAGAACGAATCAGGTTTGCAGTGAATTCTCCACGGTTGTATTGAACAAGGTTACCGTTATTACGCATTCTGTGATAAACACCAGCAGATGTACGCTTAAGTTCTTGCTTGCTACCGTTAGTTTTAACAGTACCAGGACGAGACCAAATCATACGCTTAACTTTCAACTCAAGCATAGACTTACGCATCCAGAACTCAATGAATGGTTCCCATTTAACATCATTCCTAGTCAAAGGAAGTTGGTTCCTACGCTGTGGAGCGTAAACCAATATGTCCAAAGGTTTGCCAGAAGAATCACGCAGCATTTTGTCATCAGCCCACTCAGTGATTTTGTGCTCGAAACCATATGCAGAACCCAAAGATTCAAACATTGTGATTTGCTCGCCCAAACGAGGAAGACCCAATAAGTCTTGATCGAATTCACCAATTGCAGCATCAACCAATTCAAGTTCGATGCCCACTTGCAAGAAGGTTGAGCTAACGAAGTCTACAGTTGGATTATCTGTAACAAGTGTGAAACTGTAAAGGAAGCCCATGTTCCAAGGAACTGGATCCTTAATAACGTAAAAACGAGGACCATATTGGCGAGAACCAACAGAAACGATTGCGTTCTTAGAGAACTCGTTTGTGTCAATTACCAATTGGAACTCTTGACCATCGATACCAGGCTTGCTTAGCTCAGCTGTAGCAGCAGGGATGTCGATAATCTTAGGGAATTTGTAGGGAACAGCCACTTGCCATTTCCAAGCATCGCTATTATTATCAATGTAATAAGGCGTGCTTTTGTTGATCATGTCTAAGAAATCGTTGCTGTACAGAGAGCTCTGTGTATAAAGGCTGATGATTTTCTTATCATAATCAGCAGGCTCAGTTGAGTGAAAGCTCTCCAGGTGGTTAGCGTCAGTTAGCTTACCCACAGCACGCTTGTCCATAGATGCGACACGAGCATACGTGAAGCCAGTTAGACCTGGGATTGTTTGAATTGCCATTTTGTTATCCTTTTATTTATTAAAATTTAAATGAACCATGAATTTTGTTTGGCTGGTTGACTGTTACCACCTGTCTTAGTTTTAGTCACTTGTCTAGCTACTTCCCCAAACAGCTCGTTTGATTTTTTTGAAACGCCTGTTCTTTGGATGGTAGATAACGTGGGATCTTTTTCTAAGATTTTAAGCAGGAGGGCAACTTTCACCTTTGTTGTATGGTTCTCAGGTCTCTTCAATTCCAAGATGGTTTTGTCGAAATCAGTGAGTGTCTCACCGCTTGCTGTCTTGTATTTATCTACCAGCAGGAAGTCTTGTAGTTCGTTTGCCAACTTAGGGTTGATGGGAATTCCATCAAATTCCTTAGATTTCAGTTTGTCTTGAAGGACTCCCTGAACATTTTGGATGTATTGATTTTTTACTGCTTGTTTTTGTTGGAGCTCTTGTTCAGCCTTTTGCTCCATTTGAGAAAGTTTCTGGGCTTCCTTCTTAACAAGCACTTTGTGATGTTTTGTAGCTACGCTCTCAAGATCACCATAGTTTTTAAGTCTTTCCACCTCAGTATCAACGTCTTCGGTTTCAAAACCTTGGTCAGTTAATGCTTGTCTTATCACTCTCACTTGATTGTTTTCTTGTGAAAGATCCATTTCAGAGAAATTAACCATGTTATTAAATGCACCAAAATATTCTTTTGGACTAACACCTTTTACAAATACAGCCTCGAACGCTTGTTGATAATCCTCGCCAAATTGACTAATGAAGTTTTGCACCATCTCAACAGCTCCCTTTTTCTTTTCACTTTGGAAGCGCTCTAAAAACTCTTCAGGAGTGGATATGCTTACATCATCTTCATCTTCATCCTTTGAAAAAACACCAAGTTTGAAAAGGTCACGAGATAAAGCTGTAAATTGACTCACTTGCTCTTCTCCTTCTCCTTCTTCATTATTGTTTTCTTCTTCAGCAGGTTTAGCTTCAGTTGTTGGAGCTTTCTTCTTAACTGGTTGAGGATCAACCTCTTCTGATTCTTCTTCTTCTCCAGTGTTATCACCAAGGAAGCTTGAAATCAAATCTTGACCAGTGAATTCTTCACCATCTACTTTAGGAACAATTTCTTTTCCTTTAGGAACATCGGGTTTTGGACTTGGAGTAGCAGGTTCAACAGTTTTTACAATCTTCTGAATATCATCAGGATCGCCTGTTGATGTCTCAGGAGACATAAGATCATTAAGAAGTTCTATACTTCCAGGTCCCATCTCCATAGTATTTTCAATACTAAAGTTACCGAATGACGGGGTATCTAGGTTCTCAGCCATATGTAGTTTGTTTAAATTGGTTTATACGTGTGTAAAAATAATCAGAGATTGTTGAATAGCAAAGAGTTATGCATCTGTATACACCATTTTCGTATATAATATAGCATTAATATAAATTACTCTAATCAAGTTTGTTTATCACCGTGTCATTTATTATCCTATATGAACGGATTGGAGCTATGTCAGTGAGTGTAACTTGTTGAATCTCAACGCCCCACTTCCTTGCCTCCACTCTAGCTTTCTTCGTGAGGATGTTATCAATCTCAGCATCTACACACTCCTCTAAAGTTTTGCCCATGATGATGTTCTTGATGATGTATTGTGTCATATCTGATATAGCATCCTGAGCATCGTACACTTCTAACATAAATGTCTGAATGTCAGCTATTTTGTATTTGATTAATCCCTTTACAACAATGTTCTGTTTGTCTTTAGTGTAAAGACTCTGTGGGGATAGGCTCAGAGTTGTAACTACAACATGCTGTTCCATAACATCATCCACAAATGGGATGCGCCAGTGAAAACCAGGTTTAGCTACCTTGTGGAATTTACCAAAGCGTAGAACAACTGCTTCCTCAAAATCTCTAATGATAAAGAAAGGGAGCAATTGTTCAAACCAGCCTGTGATTATGTCAATTAGCCTATCGAACATTATTTAGATTTTGTAGCTCGATTCTTAGCGTTTAGCTTTGCTATTTCTAAGTCGTTCTTTTGATTTTCTCTATCCACCTTCAACTTCTCTCTTTCAATATCAAGTTTCTGAAGGTTTTGGATATTCTTCCCCTGAATATCTGCCATTTTCATTTCATAGTCTTTTGCTGTACGGGATTGTTCAGCAGCAATTTTATTAATCTCTAGAACATCAGGAGTGCCACTATTATCTACATCACTGAGAGGTCCCATGTTCTTGGCCTCAGCAGCAATGAGAGCAATCTCCTTCTTATTGAGTCTATCCAGTTCGTTTTGATAGTTATCGTTAGCAATCTCTTGCTCTTTCTGAAGCTGAGTCTGTTGAAGCTGAGCAGCTGCAATCTCTCTTTGTTGATCAAGTTGCTGTTGTTGAGTTTGCATTTGTTGATCTTGCAATTGCATCTGTCTGTCTTTCAACTCTTTAAACACCTTCTTCATAGCCCTCATGGACTTGGTGCTGTAAAGCTCAATTACATCGTACAAGCTTCCACCGTTCTGAATGATAGCCTGAGACAAACCTCTAAGCTCGTCGAACATTTGCTTATCTTCAGGACGATTTGTTAAGAACACCTTCAGGTCACGGAACTTAAGATCAGAACCGTTCACCTGTACAAACGCAGATTCTCCCTCATTTGTAATGTAGGAGAGAGTGGATTGTGGCTTCTTGCTTTCTACGTACAGGGCAGCATCAATAATAGATTGATATAGCTGACCCATAATATATTCGTGTGCTACAAACAGAGGTTCTGTTTGAGAATAAGATTGTTGTACAGCTGTATTAACACCTGTAGCAGACTCACTAGCTGCCACAGATCCCATACGTTGTCTACTCATACCTATAAGCTCCCAACATTCGTTCTTGAGTTGTTGTGCTAGTGTGTAACGAGACTGTATCTCCTGCGTACGTGTGAGGTCAATGTCTCTAAATTGGTTGAAGCTAGAAGGACTCTTCAGGTTCTCAGGGCTATCGTCAATAAACATAACCCCTCTGTTTCTTGCCTCCATTTCCCAGATGTCAAGAGCATCTTGTGCATCACCATCCTTAGGAATAGGAATATGTCTGATGGATGTCAAATACACCTTACCCACTTCCTTCTCAAGGAGTTTGTAAAGCTGGTTCATACATACATTGTACAACACCTGGAAAGGCTTCATCAAGTCAACCAGACTCTTTGCCTCTGTATTCTTCACCTCAAATGTTGTACCAATGATTGGACAATAGTTTAGGAGCTTGAACGGTTTGATGTGATATATGTCTGGTCCAATCTTTGTACCCTGATACCACTGATTGATCCATCCCCATTCAATAGATTCTTGTGTAGGGATTGTACCACTCTTATAGTTTTCATCTACTAGAACAGACTGTTCGTTACCCATTTCATCTAGGTAGATCACCTTGCCTATCTTCTTCTTACTCAACCAATAACATCTCACCACCACATATTTGTATCCAAATGAAGACACATTAGAGGTGAGTCCTAAGAAATCTTTAAGACCATCGTTGTTCTCCTTCATTTCACTCTCGATAATCATACGGGTTTGAAGGACCAGTGGATCAAATGTATCATATTGAACTGAGTCAATACCTGGCGTAGCATTTGGATTACCTAGATTAGATTCACGAACATTAATTAGTCCATAGTCTTGGAGAGAACTTCTGAGATGGTCTATTTCTTCTTTGGTGAGGTCAGGAATGCTTTCAATAATTTCTGAAAGTTCCATAACCTGTACTGTACCAGCCGCATAAGCACCTTGAGCTCTACCTGTAGGATCAGAAATCCATTTTCTATCAGGAGTTGTAAGAAACCAAGTGTTCTTGGGGTTAGCCACCTCAACATTAAATCCAAGTTTTGAGTTGTCTTCATATATATGATAAAATTCTCTTCCAGAAATTAGCAAATCGCGAAATGCATCTTCACTTTTTTCCTTCAGGTTAAACTCAGCCTTCTGACAGGTGAGTACATGATTAGCCCATTTCTCGGCTACAGATGTATAACTATCTAGCACATCTTTCACTTGATCCATGGTAAGTTGCTGCAATTCTTCCTCATCAATCTCTTCACCCTGCATTGCAGCTTGCTGAACAATCTTTTGTTTAGCTTGACTAATTACATATTCTTGAAGAATGTCTGTCTTGAATTGTAGCTCTTCAGCCTTACTGTCATCATCAAATGCCTTCACCCTGAATGTGTCAGGGCGTTTTGTAATTTCACCCACCAGCTCGTTCACGGGAGTGGTCATGATGGAATACATCTTTACATATGCAGGAAGCTGTAAATCAGCTGTCATCATGTCTGTAAAGCTCCTCACCTGAGGCTCTTGATAGAAGTCTTCCATCCTCAGGATGCCTTTTATTAGGTCGTAGTTTTTGACAAAGGTGTCACGGTTCTTTACATACTCAGCATACGCCTTGTTTGCAAAGTAGTCCATGGTGTTCTTTATCCAACTTTCGTCTTGCTTTTCCTTGTCCGTCTTAAACTGGTCAGGAAATATATTTAGATAGGCATATCTAATTGTAGCATCTTTCGTATATCTAATGATAGCCATTATATAAAAAGTTTACTTTTTTTCACTTTATTAAATAACCCACGAGATTCTGTAAACAGAACGTTCTTCTTATTGGGTTTGAATATCGCAATCACTCTAGGATCAGAAGATCCTCCCACCCTACCAAGTATAGGATCCATTTTAAGAGCCTGAGCTATAGCAAGTTCTGCAGCAATAATACGGTCAAAGTTACCCTGATCGTTATACTGAATAATCTCTTCTAGCAGTACAGGATCAAATATCTTTGACACTCCTTGCACCTCTTTGATGATGTTACCATTTTCATCCTTCTCGGTGTACACCACTTCCTCCATATACTTCTTGAGACAGTTATGCAGGTAGTCTCTGATTTTATCAGAGCTTCTGTGCACACCATACTCACGTTTCACTGTTGTACCAGGCACCACCTCTTTCAACCAATCAGGTTGTTTCTCAAGATAGTGTGCGTCTCCTTTTGCTTTCATGTATTCTATGAAGGAGATGTCATCATTCTCACAGAGCGTACGTGCATTGTAATATTTAATAAGTAGACGAGCCTGTTCTTCCCAAGTGTCTTTCTTATCAGGTCTTGCACAATACGAAGCTACGAACATATCTTGATATTTCTCACCTGTTATGTCGTGCATTCTCTTATAAACGTACACAGATCCTAATGATGTAGAATAAGCAGCTTGTCCTTGTCTGTAGGGATCGACCCCAGCTACATACAATCCATATGGAGGACTTTCAATAGGAAACTCATATATGACAACAGGAGCATCCTTTAGATCGCTATTTTTTAGAGGGAAGTTGGTTATAGGCTGTTTGTCTGTAAACTCATGGTTGATTTTCTCTCCGTCATGAAACAAAATTACAGGAGTGCCTGTACGCCCCTGGTTAAGCAACCTACCCTTTTGGCGTTTGGCCGACTCTATATCAAATATGTTTGTGTCTTCATTCAGAAAGATGTCATCCACCTCAAGTGGGTAGTACATCTTTTCTTTTAGATAGGCCACCCTGTCTCCTGCTTTCTTCAGACGTTCAAGGTTGGCTGTGGTTATTTCAAGAGCTTTTTCTTCATTGCTTACAAGCATCTTGACATTATGAAGATCGCTTCCTTCAGGTTGTTGAAGAAACGCACCCAGCGTACTCTCTTCCTTAGCTTCCATTCTATATTTATGCGAAATAAATAAGCCATGAACACGTTTCTCATCTTTCTCATTCTTGTAAGCAAGGAAGTTAAAATTGTCTGCGTCAAACATTAAGGACTTAGCGTCCATAAATTTCTTCATATCACCACCTGTTCCTGTCAGGAGAGGAGAACATCCCCATCCATACGGAGTGGTGAAACCAGGCACAGCTGCCTGAAAGCCTCTGAGGAAGTTACCCTTACCAATCTCGTCAATAATTAGTTTACGAGGTTTGGTACCTGCAATAGCCTCTTCGTTATTACCTTCATCCAAGTTACGGATGAGGATTTGAGAGAACGGTATACGTTCTCCCCCACGAGTCTTAATACCTAGGGTGACTTGGTTTTTCCAATTGTCCTCAACTCTCTGCCATCGCCATGCTTCAGGTAGGAAATTGAGGCCCTTGTCCAGCTTATCTGTGATCAGCTTTATGTCGGGGGCATTTAACCCAGCGATCACATTCTGGGAGTTTTCATCAAATGTTGCGCCCCACCCTATGTAAGAAGCCTCTAAAACAGACTTGGCAAAACGTCGTATTCCTAGTATCACCAAGCCCTTTTTTTCTTGTTGTGCCCTGTCAATCTCATTTGTCACAATCCATTCGTTATCACGTAACAGGGGGTTGGCATATTTCTGGTAGATGCGTCCTCTTTCGTCAACAAGATCCACCTCTGTGTGCCACACATTTAAATGCCAATAGAGGAATGGGTTAATATATGTCCCATTCATCATGCATCCGTTTAGACATAACTCTTTATGAAAGTTAAAGAATGACTTATATTCAGCTGACTCACGGTCAGGGATTCTTCCCTGATTAATGAACCAGTCTTTATAATCTATACTTATAAGATCATTCATCGTCTGCTTTTAAGAAAGTCTTCAGCCATGGTAGATAGTTCTCCACTGCCTCTGATTTCCACTTTAGCTTCTTCCTTCTCACGTAGTTTCTCTACCACCTCTAGAAGGGCCAAGTAATTTTTCATGGTTTCCTGTATAAACTTACCCTGTGCCTCAATGCTTGCAATCACCATAGGAAGCACTCCTCCTTTGGCTGTAGGTTTCCATTCAATCCTGTCTTTTAGTTCATGCAGGGGATTAGCATCTACATATTGCTTCCAAGAAGCAAGCTGTTGCTCAGCCCATTCAAGCTCTGTATTAATATATGTAGTTTTCTTAATAACCTTCGACATCATCGTCTTCTTTTAGAATGTTCTCCAGATTCATCCCCTCCTTTATAATCTGATCAATTTCGCTATCATCTGTGTGAGGAATGTCCATGTCAAGCTCTGATTTATACTTCTCAAGAGCAAAAAGTATCTCTCTATCACTAAGTCCCCATACATCTCCATATTCATCTAGCGCAGTGGCTATGTGTCTACCTATATTGTAATTAGGGTAGGAAATATGTAATTGCTGAAAAAGTGCAAGCACTCCATAATAATTGTTGGGTCTTCCCATATCTGTTGTTTAGAGCAGAATACCTGAGCTTGCTGCTGTAAACTTGGTGAGGCTAGGCTGAATCACAGAACTGAGAAGTTTCTCAATCTCATCATTAGCTAGTTTTTTCACCTCTGAGCTTACATCAGGTGTAGCAATCAAGGCTGCTAATTTTTCAATAACTATCCACGCTTCTATTACTGGATTCATATTAATTGGTTTAAATCTTCGTCCGATAGGTTTTTGTCTTCAGGGTATTCCACATCCACATCTATTTCAAACTCATCCTCATCCTCAGGATTTGCATTTATGTATTCTTCTCGAACGGTTACAGCTATATTGTCCTGCACTTCATCAGGAACACCTACAATATCAACATAGTCTGCTCCATTTTCCCATGCATTTTGAAGAATGTCTAAAAACACCTTCAACGGAATCTTCTTAAACGTCACCTCGTTATTTTCCATCTTTTTCAATTTGCTCTTCTTGTTCTTGCGTAACCTCTGCCATCCATTTCTCTAATGGACAGGCACATGAAAGACATTTGGTTTTAGCAGACAACGTACATCCACAATGGGTGCAATGAGCATCAAGACGAATGGTTTTATAATTCTTTCTGTTAGCTGAATGATATTCACACTGCTTACAGATGCTTATTCTCTTACTGCTCGTCTCTAATATCGCTGTCTTCAACTTGTCTGGGGGGATTAGGTTGTTCCTCCACCCCTCGTAAATTTGTGAAAGCATACATTCTTGGTTTTAAATCTCTTATACCATCCAAAGCTATCTGAAGCTTAAGCTCGTAAGACTTCCTCTTCTGTTCTGTTAAGCTAACGTCCTCTAGCTTCTTTGTGAACAAGGCTTTCTGACTCTCGTATTTCTCCATCTGCTTTACTGCCTTCCCTTCATTAAAGAAAAACTTCCCAAACCCACTGATCTCTAAGCTCTTATGTTTTGTTAGCGCCTGGTTGGCCTCCTGAAACTGATAATTAATAACAGCCTCAATAGTCTTCTCACTAATAAGCATCTTGGGAGCCAGCTTCCTAATAATCCAATCTTTGACAGACAGGCTCATAGGCTTATTATCTGTGAACAAGTCTGATTTCAAG
>Ga0315284_10001640_pt1 | contig 31988 bp, 29 predicted proteins | sample YL17G09_16_MG_FD_203696 | JGI IMG/M metagenome (GOLD analysis project Ga0315284, IMG submission 203696) | Sediment microbial communities from Yellowstone Lake, YNP, Wyoming, USA - YL17G09_16 | ecosystem: Environmental > Aquatic > Freshwater > Lake > Sediment | place: USA: Wyoming | collected... | reverse complement strand
CTCCACGAAGACATGCACTTCCATCCCCGCTCCGAGCCGCACCCATAGCACCGCCGCACCAACGAGCAACACGAAGAAGATGCCCAGGACAACCAGGCTCACGGTTACCTGCGCCCCATAGGTGAAGTGCAGGAAGCGATTCCGCGAAAGGCCCTGGAGAAACTCGCCGAAGAAGAACAGCAGGTTACGCACGCCGCACCGCCGCAGCCTCGACGTAGCCTCCCTCCGGGCGGTCGGCCACCAGCCGGCCCTGGGCAATCACCACCGTCCGCTTGCGGAAGCGGTTGACGATGTTCTCGTCGTGCGTGGCGACAACCACCGTGGTGCCGCGGGCGTTGACTCGGGTGACCAGCTCCATGATCTGTATGCTCGTGTCGGGATCCAGGTTGCCTGTTGGCTCGTCGGCAATCAGGATGTCCGGCTTGTTTACCAGCGCCCGCGCGATGCACAGGCGTTGCTGCTCCCCGCCGGAAAGCTCATGCGGCAAGCACTTCTGCTTGCGGCTGAGCTCCACCCACTCCAGTACCTCGGGCACGAGCGCGTTGATCTGCCTCGCCGAGGCTCCACGGATCTGCAGCGCATAGGCGACGTTCTGAAAGACGTTCTTGTTTGGCAACAGCAGGAAGTCCTGGAAGATCACCCCGATCCGCCTGCGGTGGAACGGGATCTCACGCAGCCGCATCGTGGATACGTCGCGGTTAAAGACGAACACCCTGCCGCTGGTGGCGACCGCATCGCGATAGATCATGCGCAGCAGGCTGCTCTTGCCGCCGCCAGTGGGCCCGACGATGAACACAAACTCCTGCTTGGCGATGTGCAGGCTGACCTCGCGTATGCCAACTACCAGGTTCGGATAGGTGAGTCCGGTGTTGACGAACTTGATCAACCCGCCCCTCCGCGAGACTCACGGAATACGGCGAGGATGAAGTGAGGCAACGCCCCCAGCCGCTTGAAGCGCGAGACATCAGTCATTGTTCGGTATGCCCATTCCAGGCCCGTGCCTCTGACCCACCGCGGGGCTCGCCGGCGCACGCCGGCAAACACCTCCAGCGCTCCTCCGACGCCAACCATCAGCGGCACGTTCAAGTCAGCGCGGCGCCGGACGATCAGCGCCTCCTGCCGCGGGCTGCCCATCCCCACCAGGAGCACGTCGGAGCGCGCGGCGGCAATTTGCGCAACCACCTCGTCCTCGTTCTCAGCGTCGAAGTACCCATCGTGCGTCCCGGCCACGACTAGCCCGGGAAGCTGCTCCACCAGCCGCTTGGCAGCCCGTTCGGCAACCCCCGTCCGCGAGCCCAGCAGATATACGCGCCCGCGGGCCCCCGCCAGCCTCTGCAACAGGTCAAGGGCGAGGTCAATCCCCGGGCAGCGCTCGATGCCCGGGCGGCGCAGCACACCCGCCGCCCATACCAGGCCGACGCTGTCCGCTACGTAGACGTCCCCCTGCAGCAGCAGCCGACGCATTGACGGGTTGCGCCGCGCGGTGATTACCATCTCAGAGTTAAGTGTGACCACGTGCGTCGTCGTGCCCTCGCATAGGCGCTGCCAGAGCAGGTCGACGATCTCCCCCCGGCAACCGAGGCAGATCGGGTAACCTAGTACCTCAGCGGTGTCGATATGCGTGCAAGCATAGCTCACCTCCACGGGGTGAAGCATATTGCATATTCGTCGCCGTTAAACTCTGAGTTAAACCCGCCGATAACGACGCTGGGAAGATGAGTGATGGACGGATGCGCGCGGACCTGAACGCGGCAAACCCTGCCGCGCTTGCGTCACTGCACCTGGAGGAGCTCCACCTGCCAGCGGGCGCCCAATCCGCCGCAGCTCCACCCTCGTTTGGCCGCATACTGCAGGCTGAGGTGGCCCGGGTGCGGGATCTCGGCGGGCGCGAGCTGAGCGCTGCTCCAAGCTCCAGCAGTCCATCAGGGGTCGGCGCCGAGCAGAAAGCACGCATCACCGAAGCCGCCAAGGACTTCGAGGGGCTGCTGTTGTACACGCTCTTGAAGCAGATGTGGTCCACGGTCCCCAAGAGCCCCTACTTCGACTCCGGCCTCTCCACCCAGTTCTACCGCGAGATGTACCTGGACGAGGTGGCCAAGCGCGTTGCTGAAAGCGGGGGCATCGGCATCGCGCAGAGCATCGAGCGCGAGCTCATGGACTGGGCAGCCCGCACAACTACGCCCGCCGAGCAGGAGCAACAGGACCCCGGGGCCTAGGCGAACGGGCGGCAAGCGCGTGCATTAGGCACTCCCTGGCGAGCGGCTAAGCGGCAGCATAGACTATCCCTGGTCAATTTAGGGTAGGAATGCACGGCGATAGTGGCACAATAGCTGTCGCCACGCTAGGGAGCGACTTTCCGATGATGCTAACCGTGAGAGGCCTAAAGGCGAGCGTGGAAAGCACGCCCATCCTGAAGGGCATCGACCTAGGCGTGGGCCCGGGGGAAGTGCACGGCATCATGGGCCCCAACGGCTCCGGCAAGTCAACCCTCGCCCGCGTTCTCGCTGGCGACCCTACATACCTGGTTGAGGGTGGCACGGCGATGCTGGACGGGCAGGACCTGCTTGCCATGGCGCCCAGTGAGCGCGCCAAGCTGGGCTTGTTCCTCGCCTTCCAGTACCCCCTGGAGATACCAGGGGTGACCATCGCCAACTTCCTGCGCACTGCCGTCAACTCGATCCGCGACGAGGAGGTGCCCGCGATGCAGTTCTACGCCATGCTCCAGGACAGGCTGAAAGCCCTGGGGCTCGACGAATTCTGGGCCAACCGCTACGTCAACGACGGCTTCAGCGGCGGAGAAAAGAAGCGCACCGAGATTCTCCAGATGACGGTGCTGGAACCACGATTGTGCATCCTGGACGAGACGGACAGCGGGCTCGATGTCGACGCGCTGAAGATCGTCAGCCAAGGCGTCAACCAGATGCGCGACGGCGAGCGCAGCATCATCATTGTGACCCATTATGAGCGGCTGCTGGAGTACATCAACCCCGACTTCTGCCACATCATGATCGACGGGCGGATCGTCAAGAGCGACGGAATCGAGCTCGCCCGCAAGATCGACGCGATGGGTTACGAGTTCGTCAGGGAGGAGGTTGCCCGGGCGAACGGTTAGCCCAGGCCGTTGTGAGGTGGAGGCTTCTCGGGAGGTCGGTGGTAAAGGGAGCCAAACGATGAGCGAGCAAGTTGCCAGTGTGGAAGTCGGATCGTACAGCGCCGGGTGGCACGACTCGGAGGCCAGGTATACGTTCAAGGCGGAGCCCGGGCTGTCCGAGAAAGTGGTGCGCCAGCTAAGCGAGATGAAGGGCGAACCGAGGTGGATGCTCGACTTCCGCCTGCGGTCGCTGCGCCACTACTTGGAGCGTCCGCTGCCGGCCTGGGGTGGCGACCTCACGCAGCTCGACTTCGACAAGATCTACTACTACTTAAAGCCGGAGGCCGGGAACTCGCGCTCCTGGGACGACGTGCCCGAGGACATCAAGAAGACCTTCGACCGCCTCGGCATACCCGAAGCGGAGCGCACCGTGCTGGCCGGGGTCGGCGCGCAGTACGACTCGGAGAGCGTCTACCACAACCTGCAGGGCAAGTGGCAGGAACAGGGCGTGATCTTCCTCGACATGGACAGCGGCCTGCGCGAGCACGAGGATATCGTTCGCGCCCACCTCGGAACGGTGATCCCGCCGGAGGACAACAAGTTCGCCGCGCTCAACAGCTCCGTCTGGAGTGGAGGGAGCTTCGTCTACGTGCCCAAGGGCGTCAAGCTGGACATCCCGCTGCAGGCCTACTTCCGCATCAACAGCGACCGCGCCGGGCAGTTCGAGCGCACGCTGATCATCGCCGAGGAAGGCGCGTTCGTGCACTACATCGAGGGCTGCACCGCGCCGGTGTTCACCACCGACGCGCTGCACAGCGCGGTGGTGGAGATCATCTGCAAGCCCGGGGCGCGGGTGCGCTACAGCACCGTGCAGAACTGGGCGCACAACGTCTACAACCTCGTCACCAAGCGCGCCGTGGCGATGGAAGGGGCGACGATGGAATGGGTGGACGGCAACATCGGCAGCCGCCTGACGATGAAGTACCCATCGGTGATGCTCGTCGGCGAGGGCGCGACGGGCGAGGTGCTCAGCGTCGCCTATGCCCAGGACGGCCAGCACCAGGACACAGGCGCGAAAATGATCCACGTCGCGCCGGGCACCTCCAGCCGCATCATCAGCAAATCGATCAGCAAAGGGTCCGGCCGCGCCACTTACCGCGGCCTGGTGCGCATCCACGACGGGGCACGGCACGCCAAGAGCAACGTGGAGTGCGACGCGCTGCTGCTCGACGAATCCAGCCGCACGGACACATACCCGTACATGGAGATCGACGAGGACACGGCGTCTGTCGGGCATGAGGCGCGGGTGAGCAAGGTCTCCGGCGAGCAGCTCTTCTACCTGATGCAGCGCGGCATCTCGGAGGAGCAGGCGATGGCGATGATCATCAGCGGGTTCATCGAGCCGATCACACGCGAGCTGCCCTTGGAGTACGCGGTGGAGCTCAACCGGCTGATCGAGCTGGAGATGGAGGGCAGCGTAGGCTGATCCGATGAGCGTCGCCGCCGTCCAGGAGCTATCCCCCGTCGAGCAGAAGCTCAGGGCGCTGGCGCCCGACCCGAACCTGCCGGAGTGGTTCTCCGCGATGCGCCTGCAGGCGCGCGACGCCTACTTCAGCAGTGCCTATCCCGACAGATCCAGCGAGGCCTGGCACTACGGCGAGGCCAAGCGCTTCAAGCTGGACGGCCTGGACATCGCGCACGCCCAGCCGGGCTTCAACGGCAAGCAGTACGAGCGCATCTGCGGCTTGACCGGGCTTCCGCGCCGCGTGTCCTGCCTCAGCATGCTCGGCCCGCGCGTCACTGAGCTTAGCCAGAACGACGCGCTGCTCAAGGCGGGCGTGACCGTGATGGCCTTGCGCCAGGCGCTGGCGCTGCGCAGTGAGCAGCTCCGCCCCTACTGGCTCTCCGGGCTCGTCTGCCCGGATTGCGACCCGATCATCGCCGGCCACTACGCGCTAGTCGACAACGGCTTCTTCGTGCACGTGCCCAAAGGCGTGCAGGCGCCCGAGCCCGTGCACCTGATTATGGAATCCGGCGAACCCGGCAGCGTCGTCGCCCCGCATGTACTGGTCGTGCTTGAAGAGCAGGCGGCGGCTGACGTGTACGTGCACTTCATCGGCGGCTCCGATGCGGAGCGCAGCCTGCAGCTCGGCCTGGTGGAGACGCACCTCGGCGATGGCGCGCGCCTCTCCCTGACGAAGATCCAGCACCTCGGGCTGCGCACTGACGCCTTCACCCGCGAGGCGGTGCGCATCGGCCAAGACGGGCGTTACAGCAGCATCAGCGTGCACTTCGGCGGGTATCGGGTGCGCCACGAACTAGATGCGGAGTTGACTGCCCAGGGCGGTGAGGCGGACCTATACGCCATGCACTTCCTGCGCGGCCGCCAGTGCTACGACTTCCATACCCACCAGAACCATCAGGCGCCCGACACGCGCAGCAACCTGCTGTTCAAAGGCGCGGTGACGGACCGCGCGCGGGCAAGCTATCAGGGCTTGATCACGGTCGCGCCCCATGCCCAGAAGACCGACGCCTACCAGGCAAACCGCACGCTGCTGCTGTCGCCGGAGGCGCGCTCGGACAGCTCGCCGCAACTCGAGATTCAGGCCAACGACGTGCGCTGCACGCACGGCAGCACCACGACAAACGTCGGTCCGGCGGAGCTGTTCTACCTGGAGAGCCGCGGGCTGCCGCGCGAGACGGCGCGGAGGCTGATCGTCAGCGGCTTCATGGCGCAGGTCGCCGACCACATCCCGCTGCCCAACGTCCGCGACTACGCCTACAATTACGTCATGGAGCGCTTGGAGTGAGCGACTGGCACCGGGTCTGCCACATCGACGACCTGCCGGACAGCAAGCCCATTCCAATCGAAGTTGACGACTACGAGATCATCCTTGTGCGCCAGGGCGACAAGGTGTTCTGCCTCCGCGATCGCTGCAGCCACGAGGAGTTCCCCCTGAGCCTAGGCACGGTGGATGGCGGCCGCATCTGCTGCAAAGCCCACGGCGCGGAGTTCGACCTCGCTACCGGCAAGGTGCTAAAGGCGCCTGCGCTGGTGCCGGTGAAGACCTACGAGGTGCGCATCGAGGGCGGCGAGGTCTTCGTCAGCATCGAATGAGCTCATGGTAAGCTATGCCGCGTACACCCGGCGCCCCCGGGAGTCGCAGCCAGCAGTGCCAGCGTGGTGCCCATGTCAACCAAAGCTCATCCGAGGGTGGAGGCCGAGTGTACGGCTCTGGATCCGGCCGAGGTGCGCGCTGATTTTCCGGCGCTGACCCGCCGCGTGGGCTCCTATCCCCTCGCCTACCTCGACAACACAGCGGCCACGCTCAAGCCGCGCCAGGTGATTGACGCCGTGGCGGACTTCTACAGCAGCCGCCCGGCCAACGTCCACCGTGGCATCCACCTGCTGAGCGAGGAAGCCACCGAGGCCTATGAGCACGCGCGGGGGAAGGTCTCGCGGTTCATCAACGCCCGGCGCGCCGACGAGGTCGTCTTCACGCGCAACACCACCGAGGGGCTGAACCTCATCGCGCAGTGCTGGGCGATCCCGCGGCTCAAGCCGGGCGACGAGATCCTCTGCACGGTGATGGAGCACCACGCCAACCTGATCCCCTGGCAGATAGTCGCCGAGCGTACCGGCTGTACGCTACGCTTTGCGCGCATCCATCAGAGCGGCCAACTCGACCTGGACGACTGGCACAAGAAGCTGTCCGAGCGCACGAAGCTCGTGACCGTCGCGCACGTGAGCAACGTGCTGGGCGTGGTGAACCCCGTGCGCGAGCTGTGCGAGGCCGCCCATCGCGTCGGCGCGGTGTTCATCGTGGACGGTGCGCAAAGCGTGCCGCACATGCCGGTTGACGTGCAGGCCATCGGCTGCGATTTCCTCTGCTGCTCGGGGTACAAGCTGCTCGGGCCCTTCGGCATCGGCGCGCTCTGGGGACGCTACGAGCTGCTCGAGGCGATGCCGCCCTACCAGACCGGCGGGAGCATGATCCACACCGTGACGTTGGAGAAGACCAGCTTCGCCATGCCGCCGCAGCGCTTCGAAGCGGGCACCCCGTCGGTGGGTGATGCGGTGGGCCTCGGCGCGGCGCTCGACTACCTCACTGCCGTGGGAATCGACCGCCTCCACGCGCGCGAAATCCAGCTGAGCCGATACCTGCACGAGCGCCTGGCGGAGGTGCCTGGGCTGAAGATTCAGGGCGATTGGTTCCCCGGCAAGCCGGGCATCGCCAGCTTCGTGCTGGATTGCACCCATCCCCACGATGTGTCGCAGTTCCTCAACGAAGAGGGAGTGGCGGTGCGCGCCGGACATCACTGCGCCGCGCCGCTGCACACCTACCTCGGCATCGAGGCCACGACTCGCGCCAGCCTGTACCTATACAACACCGAGGCGGAGGTCGACCAGCTCATCTCCGCACTCGGCACCGTGAGGGAGATCTTCGGCTAATGGACCTCAAGGCCTTCTACCGCGACATTATCCTCGACCATTACCGGCGCCCACGCAACGCCAAGGCGCTTCCAGACGCCACGAGTGAGGCGCGCTGCAAGAACCCGGCCTGCGGCGACCGCATTACGCTGCAACTGATGCTGGCGGAGGACCGCATCGAGGATATAGGCCTGCTAGGCGTAGGCTGCGCGATCAGCCAGGCCAGCGCCTCGATGATGACCGAGGCGGTCAAGGGTGGCAGCGTCGACAGCGCGCGCGCCAAGCTCAGGGAGTTCAGGCGCATGGTCGTGGAAGGCGTGGAGAGCCCGGACAGCGACGTGCTCGGCGAGCTGCTAACGCTGCAAGGCGTCTCCAAGCTCCACGCGCGGGTGAAGTGCGCGATGTGCGGTTGGTCGGCGCTGGATGCGGCGCTGGAGCGGCGCACGGAGGAAGTGGACCTGGACCTCGACAGGTCAATGCCCGAGGCCGGCGCCGGCGGCAACGTCTAGATCCGGCCTGCTGCGCCTCCCCTCCGCCAGCCCCACGGGTACGGGCATTACGCCTCAGCTATCATGGCGCCATGATCCGCCTGCCCCGCCACCTCGACTTCCCCGGCGCCCCCGCTCCGGATCTCCAGCGCCAGCCCGCCGGCTTCGATCTCACGGTGCAGTTAGTCGCTGCGTTCGAGTCCACCGGGGAGATCGACCTAAGCAACGCACAGCGCGTCCTGCCCAACACCAAGCCCCTGGATTGGCCGGAGGAAGGCGGGATGCTCCTCGCGCCCGGAGGCTACCTAGTCACCTATAACGAGGAGATCGCCGTGCCGGCGGATTGCGCGGGGATCGTCCTGCCGCGCAGCAGCCTGATGCGCTGCGGCGCGACGCTCTGCAGCGCGCTGTGGGACCCGGGATACCGCGGGCGCGGCCAGGGGCTGCTAATCGTGACGCATCCGCTCAAGCTGCGCCGCGACGCGCGCATCGCTCAGTTCGTGCTATTGCGCCTGGAGGAGACGCCCGACAGCCTGTACGCCGGGACGTTCCAGCACGAGAACCTCGGCTCCCCCTAGGCCGGAAGGTGGCGGCCAACGCCGACCGCCTGTGGCGACCGCGTCCTGTCCGCCTCTTGCGGCAGGACGCGGCGGTCGATAAGCGGCCGCACGATGTCCCCCGCCGTGATGCTCTCCTGCCCGTCGAGGACTAGGCACAGCGCCCGCCCATCCTGGAACTCCACCACACGCGCGCTGCCGACGCGCTCCTCGTCCGTCCACACCGGCTTGCCGCTATCGTCCGCGAGCGCCTGCATGCGGTACACGTTCAGCTCATCTCCCAGGCGCAGGCCGCTGTCCTGGCCGATGTCGAGCACCAGGGATGAGCCGCCCGCGTATAGCACGCTGCCCATCAGCGGGAAGCGGTCGTAGAGCTCGTTCAGCACTTCGCCCAGCGCCTTGTACGCCGCCCGGCCGAGCATCGACTGCCGGAACTCGTCGCCCTCGAAGTTGACGGTCCCGAGCCAGCCCAGCCTGACGGGCTTGACGCTAACGCCGTGCCTGCTCTCCAAGCCCTCCGCCGTGAACCGCAGCACCTCGGTTCCCTCGGGCAGCTTGAGCAGCACAAACTCGATCGCCACGCGCGCGAGCTTCTCCCCGCCGCCAAGCCGGGACCCCAGATCGCCCAGCCCACCCAGGTCTATTCTGGCCGCCTTGGTGGTTACTTCCAGCGCCTCCACCTTGCCCACCAGAAGATAGTCCGCCGCCCCCGCCAGTGCGCCCAGCTCATCCGGCCCCAGCGGCGGGAGGTGTGGACGCAGCGGGAGCCCGTCTGGCGAGGCGCCCGCAAGGTCCTCCGGCCCTAGGACATCGAACCTACCGCCAGCCTGCAACTCCCGGCACAGCACGCCCGCCAGGCCTTCGCGGACGTTGGGCACCTGGTGCTCTAGCGGCGCCACCGCCAGCCGCGGCCTGGCCAGCGCCGCTGCTGGTGACAGCACGCAGGCCGCCGCGAGGATCCCGCACGCAAGGCGGAATAGCGCCACGTCTAGGTTATCGGCAGGCTTAGACGTGCGGTTGACGCTCGCTTATAGCCTCCGTATAATCACTGAGCCAGCCGACGTAGCTCAGCAGGCAGAGCAGCTGATTCGTAATCTGCAGGTCGTCGGTTCGATTCCGACCGTCGGCTGCGCCACATACCGCCCTCGCACGGGGCACTCCACGTCCGCCGCCTTCGAACGCAGCCCCGCTACAGCCTCCCTTCGGTGATGCTGCGCCCGGCAAAGCGGGCGGCGGAGCCCAGCGACTCCTCGATGCGCAGCAGCTCGTTGTACTTCGCCACGCGGTCGGTGCGGCATGGCGCGCCGCTCTTGATCTGCCCGGCGCCGACAGCCACGGCCAGGTGCGCGATGCTCGTGTCCTCAGTCTCACCGCTGCGGTGGCTGATGACCGTCGTCCACCCAGCTCGCTGCGCCATGCGGATGCAGTCCAGCGTCTCGCTCACGGTGCCGATCTGGTTGAGCTTGATGAGCACGCTGTTGCAGGACTTCTCGGCGATCGCGCGCCTCAGCCTGATCTGGTTCGTGACCAGCAGATCGTCGCCGACGATCTGCATCCCGCTACCCATCTTGGCCGTCATCGCCGCCCAGCCGCTCCAGTCATCCTCAGCCAAGGGGTCCTCAATGCTGAAGATCGGGTAGTGTTCCCGCAGGCCGGCGTAGAACTCGATCATCCCGCTGCTGCCCAGCGTTTTCCCCATGCCCTGCATGACATACTGGCCGCCGGAGTAGAACTCGCTCGCGGCGGGATCCAGGGCGAGGCAGACCTGCTCGCCCAGCTTGTACCCTGCTAATCCCACGGCTTCCGCGATCAGCGCCAGAGCCTCGTCATCGCTCTTCAGTGCTGGCGCGAAGCCTCCCTCGTCCCCCACATTAGTCACGTAGCCGTGGGCCTTCACTACCTTCTTCAGCGCGTGGTAGATCTCGCAGCCCGCACGCAGCGACTCCGCGAAGGAGCCGAAGCCGAAGGGTACGATCATGAACTCCTGGATATCCACGGCGTTGTCTCCGTGCTTCCCGCCGTTGATGACGTTCATCAGCGGCACCGGCAGCATCACCGCGTCCGCCCCGCCTAGATAGCGGAACAGCGGGAGCTGCGTGAACGCTGCGGCGGCGTAGGCCGCCGCGAGGCTCACCGCGAGGATCGCGTTCGCGCCAAGCTCCGACTTGCTCTCCGTGCCATCGAGCTCGATGAGCAGCTCGTCCAGGCCCCGCTGATCAAGCGCGTCAAAGCCCTCGATCTCCGGCGCGATGCGGTCGCGGATGTTGGCCACGGCCGTGAGCACGCCGCTCCCGCCAAAGCGCCCCTTGTCGCCGTCCCGCAGCTCCAGGGCCTCATGGGAGCCTGTGCTCGCGCCGCTCGGCACGATGGCGCGGCCGGCCGTCCCGTCTTCAAGCACCACCTCGGCCTCGACTGTGGGATTGCCACGGGAGTCGATGACCTCTCTCGCCTCAACCAGCTCGATGTAGCTCAATCCCATCGCCTCCTTCTTTGGCCGTGATTATCCCGGATTATCTCTTGGGGACGTCGCCCTCGCCAACGGTCCGACTGTGCAGCACCATCTTCTCCAGCGAACGCGCCTGGAGCGGCTCGTTTCCGGCAAGCTCGGCGGCCGTCATCTCCACCACCCGCCGGGCGGCTTCGTCCTGGAACCACACCAGGAACTGCCGGTTCGCCAGCGTCCGCGACTTGACCTCCTGCAGCACCATTCTCACCGCGGCCCGCAGCATTTTCTTGCGGTCGCCGGCGTAGGCGGGGTCGTCAATGTCATGGCGGAAGCTCGACACGCGCCCCTCTTCCGCGCAGTACAGCCAGAAACGACGCACGTTCGCCACCGCCCCCGGCGGGCGCGTGCTCACGACGATGTCGTAAGGACGGTCCTGCAGCAGCTTAAACGCAGCAGGGCTCCTTGGCGTCACCTGCCGTTCCTCCACAATGCTCTGCTCACTGCACCAAGACCCTCCGACACGTACTATGCGAGCAACAGCGTATGCCCTTTCCCGGCACTTCGGCAAGCCGCCCGCTCAGGCTTCCACTCAGCGGCGGGCCTCAGGCGGTGGACACCATCTCGCGCTTGCTGGCCTCGCGAATCGCGGCCTGGGCCGCCGCGAGCCGGGCGATGGGCACGCGGTAGGGGCTGCACGACACGTAGTCCAGGCCGACGCGGTGACAGAAATCGATGCTCGCCGGGTCGCCGCCGTGCTCGCCGCAAATGCCCAGCTTGAGCTTCGGGCGGGTCTGGCGGCCAAGCTCGCAGGCCATCTTCACCATCTTGCCGATGCCCGCTTGGTCCAGCGTATTGAACGGGTCGGCGGCATAGATCTTCATCTCGACGTACTTGCCGAGGAACTTCTGCGCGTCGTCCCGGCTCACACCCATGCCCATCTGCGTCAAGTCGTTCGTGCCAAAGCTGAAGAACTCAGCCACCTCGGCCACCTCGTCAGCGGTGACCGCCGCGCGCGGAATCTCGATCATCGTGCCGAAGAGATAGTCGATGCGCTCGCCGTAGGCTGCCATAGTCTCCTCGGCCACGCGCCGCAGCACATCCTCGACCAGCTTGAGCTCGGTGCGGGCGCCGATCAGCGGCACCATGATCTCCGGTTTGGCGTCGATCCCGGCGCGTCTCGCCTCGATGGCGGCGCTGAGAATCGCCTTGACCTGCATCTCGTTGATCTCCGGGTAGATCAGGCCCAGGCGGCAGCCGCGGAAGCCAAGCATCGGGTTGGCCTCGCGCATGCCCTCGATCCGCGCCTTGAGCTGGTCACGCCGCTCGGGCGAGATCTGGCCCATCACCTCGGAGATCATCGCGTCGATCTCCTTCTCGCCGTGCGGCAGGAACTCGTGCAGCGGCGGGTCCAGCAGCCGGATCGTCACCGGCTTGCCGTCCATCGCCTCGAAGATCCCGTAGAAATCCTGCTTTTGGAAGGTGAACACCTTCTCCAGGTGGTGCCGCCGCTCCTCCACCGTGTCCGAGAGGATCATCGCCTGGACGTGCGGCAGGCGCTCGGGCTCGAAGAACATGTGCTCGGTGCGCGTCAGCCCGATACCCTCCGCGCCGAACAGCACGGCCTGCCTGCTGTCCCGCGGGTTGTCGGCGTTCGTGCGCACCTTCAGCCGCCGCACCCCGTCGGCCCAGGTCAGCAGCGTGCCCACCTTGCCGGTGAACTCCGGCTCGCGCAGCTTGAGCGCCCCGGGATAGACCCTCCCCATGGTGCCGTCAATCGTGATGAAGTCACCCGGGCGGAAGTGCTGCCCGCCGATGGTCAGCGTGCCTGCATGCTCATCAATGACGAGGCTCGGGCAGCTTGACACGCACGGTTTGCCCATCCCGCGGGCCACGACCGCCGCATGGCTGGTCATCCCGCCGCGCGCCGTGAGCACGCCCTGCGCGACGATCATCCCGTCGATGTCGTCCGGGGCGGTCTCCTCGCGCACGAGGATCAGCGGCTCGCCCTTGGCCTTTTTCATCTTCTTCCCCGGCTGAGCGACCTTCGCCGCCACCTCCAGGCTGGCTTTGTACATGCTCACCGCCTCGTGGCTATCCAGCACAATCCGGCCAACGGCCGCGCCCGGGCTGGCCGGCAGACCCTTGGTGTCCAAGGGCTTGGGCATCTCCTGGGTGTGGTCGATTTGCGGGTGGAGCAGCTGGTCGATGTGCCCCGGCTCGACCATCATCAGCGCGTCCTCCTTGCCGATCAGCCCCTCCTCCACCATGTCCACCGCGACCGTCACCGCCGCCAGGCCGGTGCGCTTGCCGCTGCGCGTCTGCAGCATGTAGAGCTTGCCTTCCTCGACGGTGAACTCGATGTCCTGCATGTCGCGGTAGTGCCGCTCAAGCTTGTCGATGATCGCGAACAGCTCCTCGCTCACCTTGGGCATTACTGCGTGGAGCTGGTCGATGTCCTGGGGCGTGCGGATGCCGGCGACCACATCCTCGCCCTGGGCGTTGACCAGGAACTCGCCGTAGACCTTCTTCTCGCCCGTGGCCGGGTTGCGGCTGAAGCAGACCCCGGTGCCGGACTTGTCGCCCATGTTGCCGAATACCATCGCCTGCACGTTGCACGCCGTGCCGAGGTCGTCCGGGATGCGGTTCTCGCGCCGGTAGGTCTGGGCTCGCGGGTTCATCCAGCTCTTGAACACCGCCTGGATGGCGAGGCGCAGCTGCTCATAGGGATCCTGGGGGAACTCGCCGCCTGCGTGCTCCTTCACGATCCGCTTGTACTTGCCGATCAGCGTGTCCAGCTCCGCTGGCGTGATCTCGAAGTCCTGCCGGGCGCCTCTGACGGAGAACAGCTCCGTCTCAAAGAGCTTGAGGTCGATACCCAAGGCCACATCCGAGAAAGTCTGGATCAGGCGGCGGTAGCTGTCCTTGGCAAAGCGTGGATTTCCAGACTTGCGGGCCAGCGCCTCGACGGTGGCGTCGCTGAGCCCGAGGTTGAGAATCGTGTCCATCATCCCCGGCATCGAGAACTTCGCACCCGACCTGACGGAGACGAGCAGCGGGTCATCGCCAGCGCCGAACTGCTTGCCCAGCTTGCCTTCGAGCTCCCCAACTGCCGCTTTAACCTGGTCCCACAGCCCTGGCGGGAAATCGCCCGAGCCGGTGTGCGCGTTGCACGCGCGGGTGGTTATCGTGAATCCAGGCGGCACCGGTAACCCAAGCTGCGTCATGTTGGCCAGGTTAGCTCCCTTGCCGCCAAAAAGCGCCTTGTCTGACTTGTCTGCCTTCTCGAACGAGAACAACCATGCTTCGCTCATCGTACCTACCTCTGGCTTGGACTAGTGACTGGCCGCGCGGGCCGTTGTGCCCCCCCAAACAGGCGCAGATTATAGCCGAGGCTGCCACGCGCCGCGGATGCGCCTCGCACCCGCATGCGCACCGTCACTCCTGGCTACCGTGTGTGCCAAGCGGGACCCGGCGCTGGCCAGCCATCCAAACGCCCGGCTACTTGCCGCCCTTGGGCCCCCCACTGGTACCGCCCTGGCCTCCCTTTGGACCCTGGGATCCGCCGTTGCCCTTAGGATTCTCCTTCGGAGCCGGGGGCTGCCCCTTTGCCGGCGGCACACCTTTCTGCACCTCGCCCGGTGGCGGTGGCGGGCTTGTCGCGGGTGGTGCACCACCCTTCTGAGCCTCCTCCTGCTTCATGCTCTCCTTGACCCGATCTTGCGTATCAGTAAGGAGCAGCGCCTCGTAGATCTTGCGCTCCGCAGGGTCGGAGATCCCATCCAACTGGAGGGTCGCCTTGAGCATTACGGAGTTGAACAGAGTCCCCTGCGCCTCCATCTTCCGCGAGCCCACGAGGGTCTCGCGGATCATGTCCCGGCACTTGTCGAAGGTGACGTTCTTTTTCTCGGTATCCGGGAGCTTGTTCTTCTTGAGGTACTCGTCCACGTAGGTGGCCTTCTGCTTGTCCCAAGTTTCCTTAAGCTCCTGGTCTGTAATGGTGATCGTCGACTCAACTACCTTGTCAACCAGCATATTGAGCTCGATGCTATCGGAGATCTCCTTCTCGGTCATCCCCCTTTCCTTCAGGTACTTGCTCAGATCCTCGGTACCATTGGCTGTAAGCTGCTTCTTCTGCTCATCAACCTTCTTTGCCAACTCGGCCGGGTCAACCCGGATGTTGCGCCTTTTTGCTTCAGCCCTGAACGCGTCTATCACGATGTACTGCTGGAGGTCACGCCGTATGATGAACGACTTGAGAAGATCGTCCGCATAGACAGGACGGCCGTTGGCGGTCATGACCACCTGCCTGCCGCCCCCCGCTTTCGAAGTAGAGGGCCCCACGCAGCCTGCGGCGAAAAGCGCTACGAAGGCCACAGCCAGTAGAGAGACCGTGAGTGCACGGGTGGACAGCATCGGATACTCCTTGTCGCCTGGTGCGAAGTCTGGTAATGTTAGCCACAAGCTCGTGCTTTGTAAACCCTTGAGATCCGAGGTCTTCTCGCTGTGCAGGTCAAACTGGTCCGCAACCTCACCGATGTCCCCAAGCCTGACTTACTCTGCTACTTCTACGAGCGCGGTGCACGTTACCACGCGCCGTTGAGCGGGCCCGCCGGTCCGCCCCCTCCCGGGTTGCCCCTAAGTGTGGGCGCCGGGCCGCGGGGCGTAGTGCTCAGCCTGAACCTCGAGGCGTACAAGAACCTGGAGACCGCCGAGGCACGGCGCGTAGCCGGCGCCGCCACTTATCAGCATGGCGTCAAGGCGGGTGGCGCGGAAATCTGCTGGGTGCTCGACGGCGACGTGGATCCAGGTGCCTTCGAGCAAATGCTCACGGGGACGCTGCTGGCCGCCTATCGGTTTGGCGCCTATCAGTCCAAGCCATCGGTTCCCGAGATCAGGCGCAGGCTGTGGATCGTCGCCGGGGCGAACCTCGCTCCCTTCCGCGGCAGCCTGAAGCGCCAGCAGACGATCAACGACGGCGTGAGCCTGGCACGCGACTTGGCGAATACGCCGGCGAACGATCTTGCGCCTCTCGACTTGGCCGAGCGCGCAACGGCTCTCGCCAAAGACGTCGCGCTGGAGTGCATGGTCATTTCCGGCAGGCAGCTTAGCCCGCGGCGCTTTGCCGGGCTGAGCGCCGTGGGACGGGGCAGTGCCAACCCTCCGGCCCTCATCACGCTGACCTACATCCCCAGCGGCCGGCGACAGAGGGCGAAGCCGCTGTGCCTGGTCGGCAAGGGCATCACCTTCGACAGCGGCGGGATAGACATCAAGCCCTACGAGGGCATGTGGGACATGAAGGCGGATATGGGCGGCGCGGCGGCGGTGCTGGGCACGATGCAGGCCGTTGCCAGGCTGGGCCTATCGCTGCCCATAACAGGTGTGATCGCCGCCGCGGAGAACATGCCCGGCGGGCGTGCCTACCGGCCGGGTGACGTCCTGCGCTTCGCCAACGGTCGCACGGTTGAGATCCGCAGCACTGACGCGGAGGGGCGCCTGGTTCTGGCCGACGCGCTGCTCTTCGCCCAACGCACTCTGAAGCTTTGCAGGATCGTCGAGTTCTCCACCCTCACCGGAGCTTGCGTGAGAGCCCTCGGGCATCAGTACATCGGTCTCATGTCACAGAGTGACTCGCTGAAGGAGCAAGTGAAGCAGGCTGGCGCGGAATCAGGGGAGCTGGTGTGGGAGCTGCCGCTGCACCCGGAGTACCGGTCCCTGCTGGACAGCTCCGTCGCCGACGTGCGCAACGTCGGCGGGCCCTATGCGGGGGCGAGCACAGCGGCGATGTTCCTTCACGAGTTCATCGACGAGGACACTGAATACGTGCATCTGGACATTGCCGGCGTGTTTCTCGCGGAGAAGGAGGAGAAGTACTGGAGCCAGCCTGGGGCCACGGGGGCGGGCGTCCGACTGGCCTGCGCCCTGGCGCAGAAGCTAGCCTAGCCCCGCTGGTACATGAAGCTCAGATTGACGCCCACATTCTCCAGCAGCCCGATTTCGTCGCCGGACAGCTCCTGGTGCCACTCCTTGTCGATAGGGATGTAGTACGAGTTGCCGCAGGCGACGCACCGCACCTTGACCTGCTCGACGATCTCCACCTGCCGCAGCTCCTCCTCCCGCTCCCAGCTCTTGACCAGCTTGCGCTCTTCCAAGGGGCTGACAATTTCGAAGCTCATCGCCCCGCAGTCATCGCACCGCCGCTCGAACATCAGCCCTGGCTGGAGCTTGGCGCGCGGAATGAAGGCGAAGTTGTCTGCACGTCCGGTGCCGTTGCACACTCGGCACAGCTCGCGCTCATTGCCGACCAAGCCCTGGCCTTCGCAGACCTTGCAGGTGGGCATCTCGACCAGCTGTCCGCTGCCCCCACAGTTGTCGCAGGTAGTCGGCAGCTCCCTGCGGATCAGCCCGAGGAAGCTGCTGACCTGCACCAGCTTAACACCGCTGCCCTGGCAAAACGGGCACTGCTTCTTCACGATCATGCGAACCTCCTGTCCGATTCGCACTCGCCGAATCGCTAGGCCTTATGATACAGCGTACCGCTGAGCAGTTCAACGCAGCACCCTGCCCCCCGACGCCCTGCCGCCCCGATCCCAAGGAGAGCCGCCTGCTCTCGCCCATCTGCCCGTTGTGTTAAACTTTCACGTTAACCTGCCGCCCGGCAGGGGGTGAACTGTTGGCCTTGCAGCAGCGAGCAAAGGAATCCGAATGGTCTGTTGATCTGGCCGAGCTGAGCATAGAACTGGCCAAGCTCGATCCCACCAAGCCGCACGTCCTCGGACAGCGCCTCGTCTCCACACTCGCTGAGGGCCTGCATACCGACAGGGTCAGCCTGCTCCTCATCGACCCCCACTGCCCGGCAATCACTGGCGCGTTCTTCACCGGCTTCCCTGCCGAGCCAAGGGCGTGGAATGAGTCAACGAAGATCATCGAGATGCTCTGCCACGAGCGCCAGCCCCTGGTGTTCCCCGACATCCACCAGCACCCGCACCTTCTCGCCCCTTGGGCCAGCCGCTACAAGACGGATGCCTGCGCCGTCTTCCCGCTAATGCATGGCCGCCGCCTGCTCGGGGCGTTGTGCCTGTCCAACCTCTCCTCGCGGCACCTCACACTGCTCGAAGCTTCAGCCGCGCAGCTTGATCTGATCATCGCCCAGACCAGGCAGTTCGTCTTGCTGCTGCAGGCGGCCCAGGTCGGGGAGGAAGCCGAGGGCCCCGTCACGTCTGACGAGCTTACTCTGCTGGGCACGCTGATCGAGCGGCTCGACCGGACGATGGACACCCGCAACGTCTTCGGGATCTTCACCGAGATGGTCAGCGGCTACTTGCCGCTGGACCTCCTGGCCGTGGTGCACGACCGCATGTACGGCCCACACGGCGGCGTGGTTTGCGTCCAGCGGCCGGTGCACTACGACGAGGTGGAGAAGCTGTTCGCCTCTCTGTCGCACCAGTGGCAGCGCCGCCATCGCCGCGCTCCGATCCTCCAACTCCGTGACGTGGAGATCATCGGCCGCGAGCTGGTGCAAGAGAGCGGGCCTTGCCCTGACGAGCTACGCGTCGGCTGCACCGAGACGATCCCGGTGTTCATCGACAACGACCTGTTCGCGCTGGTCTGCCTGGCGGCAAGCGAAGGCGCGCTGGCCGACCCCCGGCGCCTGCGGGTGTTCTCGATCCTCGCCCACCACCTCCTGCTGCACGTGAAGAAGGCGCTGTTGATGGTGCAGAACCAGGAGATGCAAACGGTGGACGCGCTCACCGGCCTGTACAACGAGCGCCACTTCTACCAGATGATGGAGCGCGAGTTCGACCGCGCGGCGCGCTACAACGTGCCGCTGACGCTGCTGTTCATCGACGTTGACCACTTCAAGGACGTCAACGAGACCTACGGCTACGAGACCGGCGACCTGCTACTGCAGGAAATCTCGCGGATCATCATGGAGAATATGCGCTCCACCGACTTCGTCAGCCGCTACAGCGGGGAACGCTTCGTAGTCGTGCTGCCGGAGACGCACTACAAGAACAGCGACATCATGGCCAACCGCCTGAGGCGGTTCATCGAGAACAACAGCTTCTTCATACCGAACACCAACGTGTTTATCAAAGTCACTGTCTCTGTCGGGATCGCGAGCTATCTCGATCACAAGCCAGCGAGCCTGGCGCAGTTCATCGAGTTCGCGGATACCGCGCTGTACTTCGCCAAGCGCATGGGCCGCAACCAGGCCGTCGGCTATACGTACGTGATCAACATGATGATGGGCGAAACCGACCACCACAGCTGAGATGCGCAACCCGATGAAGCAGAGTCAAAGAGCAGCTCTCGCCCTGCTTTGCGCTCTGGTTGCATTCAGCCCCGCGCTGCCCCAGGAACCCCCCCAGAACCAGGGAACGCCGGAGGCTGCCCCGCCCACCATCCCCTCGCTCGAATCGGTGCGGGCACAGAAGGAGGCCGAGGAGAACTACATCCCCCTCGACCTGCACTTCCGCATTGGACTCGTGGGGGACCATCCCATCGAGCTGCAGACCACCACCGGGCCTCAGCTGCAGATCAAGACGCCCCTGATTCTGATCGACCCGGCGACTGGCGAGAAGAAGAAATACGCCGAGAACTTCCCGACACGCGTTGTAGCCAGCTCTCCGAATGGCGTGTGGGTGGTGGGCATCGCGCCCAGCGCGGGTGTCGAGGGCAGCTCCGGCAGCCGCGACAAGGAATGCGCCGTCAGCCTGAATCTCGACGAGGGGAAGATCAGGCTGATCGTCGAGTTCCCGCGCTTCAGCAGCTTCCAGGCCCTGTTTGCGCCCAGCAGCAGCGAGGAGATCTACTACTGCGCGAACGAGCCCGGGGCGGTGAACCAGATCGTCCGCTACAACTTGGCCTCGGCGAAGGTCGAGCCGCTGCCCGCGGAGGGCAACCGCTTCTACCTTTACGGCCTAAAGACCAGCCAGCCCCAGGGCATCTGGGTGCAGGATCCGATGCGGACTGACGAATACCCGGTGCTCTGCCTGCTTGACATGGCGCGTGGAGACGTGCTCAGCACCGTGGAGTTCCCCGGCGCCCGCGATGTCTTCGCCAGACCCGGCGGCGACACGCTGGTGGCCGAGGTGATGAACGGCGCCGAGGGGTCCCTCGGCTACTACGACACCACCGACCAGTCGTTCCACCAAGTGCCCCAGCTGGTCCTCACCCGCCCTTCCCTGAAGTGGGCGCACAAGAGCCTCGCCGTCGTGGCCAAGGAGACAACCACGGCGCGAGACCGGTTCCTGTGGATCGACCTGGCCAGCGGCACCGTGCGGGAACTGTTCTCCGCCTACTTCAAGGTGGCGTTCTGGGACATCTCGCCCGACGATGATGCGCTTGTCTTTGTCACCGACTCCCGCGACAGCCCGGTGGTCTTCGTCATCCCCACCGACCCCAAGGTTGGCGTGATCAACCGCATCCCGCTCCACGACGTGCGCAACGTATCCTGGCTGGGGTGCCTGTATCCCGCCCCACAGCGCGGGAGCTGGCTCCAGCGCCTCATGCCCTTCTAGGCAACGCGGCCTCGCGGCTCCGCCTTCGCTCCGCGGCCGCACCTTAAAACCCGTCCGCCCGTCACGGGGCGATGGGGTACTATCGTCAGGTCGATGCGTGCTTCCGAGCTGAGCCGGTTGCTGGACGGTGCTATAGACGCCGCGCACGCCGCAGGGGAACTGCTGGCCAGCTACTTCGGACGGCTCGGCGCCGCCCATATCCGCGCCAAGTCCTCCCCGGTAGACCTCGCCTCGCGCGCCGACGACGAGGCTGAGCACCTGCTGGTACGAAAGCTGAAAAACGTTATGCCTACCGCTGGCTTCGTTGGAGAAGAATCGGCGGATGGCGGATTCCCGGCTACTTCTCACTGCTGGGTGGTGGACCCCCTGGACGGCACGTCCAACTATCTCGCCGGTTTGCCGATCTGGTCCGTCTCAATCGCGCTCTGCACTGATGAACTTGCGCCGCTGCTCTCAGTGGTGCATGCGCCGCTGCTCGGCCTCACCTGGACGGGGCGCCGCGGCGGCGGGGCATGGGTGGACGGCCGGCGGATGCACGTGCGCCGCGACCCGCCGGGAGGCGGGTTGGGCAACGCGATGATCGCCACCGGCTTCCCCTACGACGTGCAGGTCAGCCGCCGGGGCACGAACATCGGCTACTTCGCGCGCATGCAGCGCCGTTTTCACAAGATCCGGCGCCTCGGCTCCGCGGCGATCGACCTGGCCTACGTGGCGCAGGGCGTGCTGGACGGGATGTGGGAGCTGAAGCTCATGCCGTGGGACACCGCCGCCGGCGCGCTGCTGATCCGCGAGGCGGGGGGCGTGGTGGAGCGCATCCGCGGTGGCGCCTACACGCCTGGCGACGGCGACCTGCTCGCCGCGGCCACGCCGGAGCTGCTCGCCCTGATGCGCAGCGTGCTCGCCGGCGGGCGCTAGGAGCGCAGGATGATAGAATTGGCGCAGTATCCCGGTCGCTGCAGGTGCCGCCATGATCCGTGCCTATACCACGAACGAGACTCACGCGGCCGCGCTGCGCGCCGCTGCCCAGGCGAAAAACTACGAGGTTGAGATTGAGGCAGCGGTTGACGTTGCCGAGCTCGGGGCGTCCGTCGACCGCTTCCAGCTGCTCGTCTTCGACCTCACCGTGGCTGCCTTGAGCGCCGAGTCGGTGATGCGCGCCCTGGACGCGCTCGACCCCGACCGGGTGCCGCCCGTCCTGTACCTGCTCTCCACGCCGGCGGACATCGCGCTCATCGCCCAAACGGGCAGCATCATCAACCAGGACTACAGCTTCGTGCCGATCCACCCGCCCAACCTCGCCGACCGCCTCGAGGTGCTCAACATGCTCGGCGCGCGGCGCAAGCTGACGATGGAGTCGGCGATCACCGACCGCCTGACCGGCCTCTACAACCGCAAGTACTTCATCCGCCGCCTGGAGGAGGAGCTCTACCGCTCGGCGCGCTACCAGTACAACCTTGGCTCCCTGCTGGCGGAGGTGGATTTTACCTCACCTAAGGGCAAGCTTAGCGAGCAGGCCGCGGACGACGTGATGCGCGAGATCGCCACGTTCTTCAAGGAGCGGCTGCGCAAGTCGGACATCATCGCGCGCTACAAGTGGGACAACTTCGCCTTCCTGCTCCCGGACATCACGGCCGAGGACGCAATGCTCGTGGCGCACGACGTCAAGGCGAAGCTCGAAGCGCTGGCGGTGCAGAGCGCAGGGCAGCGTCTGGCGCTGAGCGTCTCGGTTGGCCTGGTGTGCTTCCCGGTAGAGGGGCTGGGCACGGCGGTGGAGGTGATCGGCGCCCTGGAAGACGCCTGCCTCAAGGCCAAGTCGGAGCCCGCAGGAGTCTCCGCCCACGGCTAAGGCGGCTGCCGCGCCTGAGAATCGGCGCAACACCCGGGCCGAGCCTGGTGCATTTTGACCCGACCCTGGTATACTTCTTGTGTCCGCACTGGTGCGGGGAGGTGGAGTTTCATGCGGGTCATCGGGACCATTACTGCGGGACTGGGGTTCTGCCTCGTCCTGCTCGCGGCGGGATGCAGGTCTGGCTCAGTTGTTGGACCACCCAACCCGCAACCCCCTGCCTCAGCTAGTAGCTGGAGCATGTTCGGCGGGGACGCTCAGCACACGCGGTGCAGTCCATTCAAAGGACCGGAGACCGCGAAACTCAAGTGGGTCTTCCACACAACTGGGCCGGGGTTTGCGATCACCGACCCGTTGCTAGGACCAGATGGGACGATTTACGTCGGCGCAGGGCCCGAGGTCCGGGCGCTGAACCCTGACGGGACAGCCAAGTGGTATTCGCCCACGTATTGGCCATCCACAGCACCTGTGTTGGCGGCTGACGGGACCGTGTACGTCGGCAGCAAGGATGGCAATCTCTACGCGCTGAACTTGGACGGCTCGCAGAAGTGGCTGTTCTCGACAGGAGGGGATGCTTTGTACGACTCCCCAGTCGTTGGCGTAGATGGCACAGTCTACGTGGGAAACTCCCTCAACTTACACGCCGTCAATCCCGACGGCTCACAGAAGTGGGTGTTCCCGACAGGGGGAGAGCTTTCTTACTCGCCGGTCCTTGGCGCCGATGGCACGGTTTTCGTGGGGGAGCTTTGTCTATGTCAGTACGTCCCCAGCCGTAGGCGCTGACGGCACGGTCTATGTAGGGAGCAGTCAAAACATCCTGTACGCGCTCAACCCCGACGGGTCACAGAAGTGGATATTCCCAACAGGGGGTGATCTTCATTTCACTCCGCTCCTTGGCGCTGACGGCACGGTTTTCGTGGGGAGCAACGACAACCTGTACGCCGTCAACTCCGACGGCTCACAGAAGTGGGCGCTCCCGACAGGGGGCGTCGTGTCCTCCATGCCAGTCTTTGGATCTGACGGGACGATCTACGTGGGGAGCAGCGACAACAACCTGTACGCTGTCAACCCTGACGGCTCACAGAAGTGGGTGCTCCCATTCGGATATGGCGTGTCATCCGCTCCGTCGATTGCTGCGGACGGGACGATCTACGTGGGAAGCCGCCACAACCTGTACGCCATCAATCCTGACGGCTCGCACAAGTGGATGTTCCCAGCGGGGAGTGACTTGCCCAACTCGCCGGTCGTTGGCTCTGACGGGACTGTCTACATGGGGTGCAGCGACAACAATCTGTACGCGGTCAACGCGGACGGCTCACAGAAGTGGGCATTCCCAATGGGAGCTGCCGTTACCTCCTTGCCAGTCCTTGGCACGGACGGCACAATCTACATAGCGAGCGACGACCACAACCTGTATGCCATCAATCCGGACGGCTCACAGAAGTGGTCCCGCGGCGGAGGTTCTGTCGTGGATTCGTCACCGGCCATAGGGCCGGACGGCACGGTCTACGTGGGGAGCCGCGACGACAACCTTTATGCCATCAATGGAGACGGTACGCTCAAGTGGGCGTACGCTACCGAGGGTGGGGCGCCATGCTCCTCACCAGCTATCGGTCCAGACGGCACGCTCTATGCGGAAGTCGAGAAGCTGTACGCAATAACCCCCAGCGGCACGCTCAAGTGGACATACACCGGGGCTGGGGCGGTGCATCCGCCTGCAGTTGGCGCGCAGGGCACGGTTTATGTAGGTTCTCACGCCATCAACCCGAACGGCTCACCTAAGTGGACATGCACAGCCCTCGTCTCCGCGTACTCCTCCCCCGCTCTCGGCCCAGACGGCACGGTGTATCTGGCAGGCCAGGAAAGCAAGCTCCACGCAATCAACCCCGACGGCACGCTGAAGTGGACCTGCTCCACCGGGTATGGTCATGAGGCGGCGGTTGTCTCATCGCCAGCCGTTGGGATCACCGGCACGATCTACGCGTGCACCTGGAATGGCTGGCTGTATGCGTTCAACCCAGAGGGCGCAGTTCAGTGGGCTTACATGATCGGGGACGCGGAGGACCCGCCTACCGATCTCGCCTCGTCGCCCGGTATCGCTTCAGACGGCACGGTGTATGTGGGAAGTAACTTGCGGAGAGTCTACGCCTTCACTCCTGACGGCATCCTCAAGTGGGTCAGGGCAACGGCAGGCCGCGTGTACTCCTCTCCGGCCATCGACGCTGCTGGGACCATCTACATCGGGTGCGATGACCACAGGCTGTACGCACTCAGTCCTGACGGCTCGATCAAGTGGACTTACACGACCGGCGCCGAGGTGCGCTCCTCGCCCGCCATCGGGCCTGACGGCACGGTGTATGTCGGCAGCGACGACGGCAAGCTCTACGCCTTCGGTCCTGGCGAGCCGTAAGGACAGGACGAAGGCCGCTGGCCTGCGGTGGAGTTGGCCCCTCCGCACCTTCACCGCCCGCCGGCTTTCCGCGGTAAACTCTAGGCGCCGTGCCCGCGGGCGATGCGCCATGCGGGCCGAAGGAGGACCATCATGCGCTGGGCTGTTTTCGGGATAGCGGCTGCGCTATTCGTGTCAGTGCAGGCGGGGGTTGCGCGTGCGGCGGACAGGGAGCCCGGCTACCACGCCAAGTTCGTGATCAGCATGAGCCTGGGGCAGGAGTTCTACTCGCGGCTGGCCAAGGAGACAGGCAAGAAGCCCTCCGAGCTTGACTCCATGGGGTTCGACATTGCGCCTACGCCGGGCAACGCGTATTTCACGGCCACGAAGATGCGCACGGACATCGAGGCGGGCGGGGCGGGGATGGTCAGCTCGCTCGTCGACGCCGAATCGGGTGAGTTCTTCCTGCTCGACCACAGCCGCAGAATCGCCTGGCGTATGGACCTCAGCGAGTACACCAAGACGCTGGGCGGCAGTGGAAGCGTGCTGCTCGACCCGGAGCTGGCCTTCAGCCAATGGGACGACACGCTCGCCTATTTCGAGAGCATCCCCGGCGCGAAGGTGCGCGACCTGGGCAATGGCACCGAGGCGGGGATGGCTTGCCGAGGCGTGCGCGTCGAGGCCCGCCTCGCCGATACGCTCAAGGCGCAAGGCGTGACGGTGCTGCCCGACATGCCCGCGCTGCACGACCTGAGCGGCAACTGGAGCGGCGAGTTCTGGGTGGCGGAGGGCCTGCAACTGCCGCTGCGGATGAAGATCAACATCCTCGGCATCGAGCTCACCTGGCGGACGGAGTCCGTCGACAAGCTTGCCGACCTAGGCCCGCTGCTGCGCGTCCCGCCCGGCTACCGCATTAAGCCGCTCCCCAGCGAGCCGCCCGGGCAGCCCGGCGAATCGGCGCGAACCCAGGTCTAGGAAGCCCGGCGGAGTCTGCGGCGCCATCGGCTGGACCGGTCTCGCTAGTCGGGGAGCTGGTAGAAGTAGACGCGCGCCCCGCCGTCCCCCACCGCGCAGACGAAGCCGCCGAAAGGCGAGAATTGGAAGGCGGTGGTAGGGATATTGGACACCATCATCTTGCCGTCGCTTGTCCGCTGCAACCCCAGCAGCAGCTTGCCCGCCGCGCCCTTCACGCCGAGCTTCGAGCCGTCGCTGAGGAACCCCGTCCAAGAGCTGTCGGCGGACTGCTCCAAGCTGGCGCCGGCGTCGCCCAATGCCAGCCGCGCCAGTCGCAGCGCATCATCCTGCGGGCCCAGCAGCCAGCACAGCGTATCCCCGGCCGCACCCCGCGTGGCCGGCTCGCCGCTGTGGTAGACCAGCAACTCGCCGCTCGCCAGCGCCTTCATCGCAAGGCCCTTAGCGCGGGCGTCGAGCACTCGGCCTTCAGGATGCGCAGCGTCGAGCAGGACGATCACCTCTTCGCCCGGGTACTGCCCCTGGAACCCCCCGCACCGCACCGCCAGCGCTTCTCGCTGCGGGATGAACACGACCTCGCTTATCAGGTCCACATTGTCCTTCAGCGCGACTCCCGAGAACGACCCGCTCTCCAGGCTAAGCTTGCCGATACTGTAGCGCTGGTCAGGAAAAAGATACGGCTGCGCGACGAGATGCAGTTCCTGGCCATGGTTGTCCCAGGTCACCTGCGCCGTCCAGAAGTCGGACGGCACCTGATGCACACTCACCGCCTGGAGCTCCGTCCCGTCGCAGCGGAACACGGACAAGTCGGGGGGCTTCAGCGGGTCGCTGGCCTGCTCCAAGACTGCCAGGGCATTGCCCGCAGGCGCCATGCTGAAAACAGGCCCCGTGACGCCCACGCCGGTCTTGTGCAGGTTGCTGAAGCTGCGGGGGACGCCGATGACTGACAGCTCGCCCGTCGCGACTTCCAACCGCCGCAGCGCATACCCCTCCTTCGTCTCCACAAGGAAGACGACTGAGGTCGCCGAGAACCAGGCGATGTCCACGACGGACTCGCCCTTGGGCAGGTCAACGCCCGGCGGCTGGGCGCGTGCGGGCGTTGCGCAGGCCAGCGCGCACGCAACCAGCACGATCAGAATGATGCTCGCCCGGCTGGGCATGGCCGGCATAAAAGCACATCCCCCGTTCCCCGTCAAGTTGACCGGGCTTCCGGCCTGCCAGACCGCACCCCGGCGCTCAACTTGAGACGGCGCGCCGCCGATAACCCTGTTGTACCCCCCGGCGGAGGCCTGATGTCGCGTTTCGAAACCAACCTGCGGCTCCTGCGCCAGGCCAGCGAGCCCCTCGCCGCGCGCATGGAGGCCTACCACGAGCTGACGGGGGAGCCGACGCAGATGGCGGGCTTCTCCCTGGAGCCATCGCGCAGCGGCGTGCCCACGGTGCGGTACTCGGCGGACGGCCAGAGCTTCTTTCTGCACAGCCCCTATGATCCGCTGCGCGAGGCGGAGCAGTTCGCCTCCCGCCCGCTTTCCGACGAGACCGACGCGAACTTCGCCGTGTTCTTCGGCATGGGTCTGGGCTACGGCGTGCTGGCCGCCATCCGCAACCTCCCCGCGGACAACCGCGTGTTCGTCTTCGAGCCGCACTGGGAGCTGTTCTACCTCGCCTTCTGCCAAACCGACCTGAGCCCGCTCCTCACGCGGCCCTTGACCACGCTCACTTGCGAGCCGAGCGTCCAGGGCGCGATGATGAACTACCTTAACCTTTTCGAGCTGGCCGCCTTCCGCGGCGTACGGCTGATCTCCAATCCCGTCTTCGACCGGCTGCCCCAGGCCAACTGCTTCACTGAGCTGGCCCAGCGCGTGCGCTACGAGATGACCGTCGTCAGCGGCAACGTCCAGACGCTGATGGTCATGGGCGAGATGCAGCAGACGAACATCATCCTCAACTTCCCGCACATCCTCGACAACCCGCCCTTCCGGCATCTCCTCGGCAAATTCCCCAACCGCCCGGCGGTGGTCGTCTCGGCCGGCCCGAGCCTGGAGAAGAACGTCGATCTGCTCCGCGAGATCGACAACCGCGCGCTGATCATCGCCGTTGACACGGCCACCAAGCCGCTGCTCGCTCATGGCATCAGCCCACACGTCGTTGTCACTGGCGACCCGCAAGAAGCGAACTACCGCCACCTCAAGGGCGTGGACCTGCCCGGCACGTACCTCATCACCGAGCCGCAATGCCCTATCGCGACCATGAACAGCTGGACGGGACCGAAGTTCATCTGCAGCTTCCACGACAACGCCATGCAGTGGGTGGACCGCGTGCTCGGCGACCGCGGGCGGGCGCAGGTGTGGGGCAGCGTCGCCGTGATGGCCTACGACGTGGCGGTCAAGGTCGGCGCCGACCCGATCGTCTTCATCGGCCAGGACCTAAGCTTCCCCGGCGGACGCACCTATGCCAGCGGCACGTTCTTCGAGACCGAGGACAAGATGGAGATGACCGTCGACGAGCTGGCCCGCGAAGGAGCAGTGCTCATCGACATGGTCGACATTTACGGCGAACCGGTGAAGACCAACCGCCAGATGTTCGCTTATTTCAACTTCCTCAAGAGCCGCTTCGAGGATCCCGAAGTCAGCAGCCGCCGGATCGTCAACGCCACCGAGGGCGGCATCCTGCAGGGCCCGCACATCGACGTGATGCCTCTCCGCGAGGCCATTGACCGGTACATGCCCTCCGAGTTCGACGTGCGCGGCACACTAGGGGGCTTGCACGCATTGGGCAACGAGCTGAACCTGAGCAACACACTCATCGAACTCGACACGCTGATCGCCGGGTTCCGCGACGCCTACGACGCCTGCGCCAAGGGCCTCGACGGCGTGCGGTTGGTGCTCGAAGCGCTGGCCGCCGACGACGGCTCGCTCGCCCGCAGGCGCGAGATCGCGCTGCAGTACAACCGGATGGTCTCAATGCGCAAGGCGGTGAACCGCAATCAGGAAGCGGCGAGGATGATCGAGATGGCCAACCAGACGGGCATCTACAGCTTCGCCCAAGGGGTCAAGGGCCTCAACGCTGGCAGCGACGCGTTCAGCCCCGAACGGCTCAAGAGCGCCTGCTACCACTACCACACGCTGTACCTCACCACACGCGACGCTATCGCGCGCCTAATTCCGCCCTTCGAAGCCGCCCGCGAGGCCGCCCGCGACCGCGCCCGCAGCCCCGTCACCGTCGGCGCCTAGCCGCTGCCAACCTCGTCCCAGAGCGCCACGGCGCGCCTGAGGTGCGGGATGCAAATCGAGCCACCCACGACCAGAGCCACTGCAAGCGCCTCCTCCAACTCAGCCGTGCTGACACCTGCGTCGCGGCACTGCAGCACGTGGTAGCTGATGCAGTCGTCGCAGCGCAGCACAAGCGACGCCACCAACCCCAGCAGCTCCTTCGTCCGCGCTGGCAGGGCTCCCTCCCGGTAGACCTGTCGGTCCAGGCTGAGGAACCGCTTCATCTCCCGCCCCGCGAAGGCTTCAAGCAGCTCCTGCAGCCGCTTTCGCTCCGCACCGAACTCCTCCGCTCGCTTCATGCGCACCTCCTGCTCTCTCGGGTCCTCCTCATCTGCACCAGCAATGCCCTAGGATTCATCCCCCAGGTCGCCCAGGGCCATTGCCTCCCTCGCCGCTAGCCGTCCCCGACCCGCCCCGGTGGCGGCCGTTGGCTCCTCACCTGCAAGCTCGATTCGAGCCCAGCGCCCGCTCGCGAACCGCAGGTAGGCGAGCCCGGCCTCGACGTAGACCGACAGTGTCATCGCCCACCAGATGCCATTCAGCCCCCAGCCTAGCCCAAGGTGTGCACTCCCCAGGCCCGACAGCGCCAGGAAGGCCGCCAGCGGCAGGCGCACCCCGTACATCGCAATGAAGCTGATCACGGCGGTGATCAACGTGTCGCCGCTGCCGCGGAGCACGCCCATCATCGTCATGCTCAAGCCCAGTCCAGGCAGGCACAGCGCCAGAACACGCAGGAAACCCACCGCGACCGGCATCACCTCCGGCGCGTTGTGTCCTATGAACAGACCGACGAACCACCCCGGGAAGATGAACAACAGGCTGCCCATCGTCCACATTACGAGCTGGCTCCCACCAAGGCAGAAGAGCGCGGCGGTGCGCGCCCGGTGGGGCTGGCGAGCGCCCAGGTGCTGCCCAATGAGCGCCGCCGCCGCCGTGCTGAAGGCAAAGGCGGGCATGAACGCCAGGCTTTCCGCCTGCAACCCGACATGCAGCGCCCCTTGCCCCGACACGCTGTTGGGCAGAAGGGTGATCATCTTGATCAGGGTCAGCATGGAAAGCGTGCGCAACGCCATCTGCACGGTAGCCGGCAGGCCAACCTTGAGCATCGCCCAGGCTCTGGCCAAAGCTGCCAGAACTCCGTCCAGATTCCACGCCAGCGCCCCCAGCCGGGTGAGTGTGACGACCGCCACTGACGCGGTGATGAGAGTGGTAATCGCCGTCGACACCGACGACCCAAACACCTCAAAGCGCGGGATGAACAGGACGTTGCCCACGAAATTGGCGAGGTTGGCCAGGAGCAGCAGCCACATCGGATAGAGCGTCCGCCCCAGGCTGTTGAACACGCTCACCGCCGAGACCATCACGCCGACGCCGGCCATGCTGACGAAAAGCACCCGCATGAAGTCCCAGGCGTACCGGCGCGCCACTTCCATGCTGTGCAAGTCGGCTCCGGGTCCCCCAGCGGTGACCATCATCTGCACCGGGCCCTTGGCCAGCCACAGACCGGCGATGGTCAGCAGCAGCCCCAGCACGGCGCCCGTGAGGATTCCCGCTGCGGCGTAGCGCCTAGCTTCTGGGTGCCTGCCGGCGCCGGTGAGCCTAGCCACATACGCCGTGATGCCCACCCCCAGACCCATGAAGAGGGCCATCATCAGCATCGTGCCCGCCCGGCCAACGCTCATCGCCGAGAGCGCCGGGCCACCCAGAGGGCTGAGCATGCGCGTGTCTACGTAGCCTAGGAGGATCTGGAGCGCGTTAGTTGCTGCCACCGGCAGAGCCAGCACGGCAATCAGCACCGCCAGCTCGCGCGGCCGCCGCCAGGCGGTCAGCCTGTCACGCTGCACCGCGCCGCCTGTTTGAGCTTGGGAAGCCATCTTGCGCCTATCCCCTACCGCCGGGGCTGGGCGGTAATTGTAAATGAAGCGCGCTGCGAGGGCAGAACCTAAGGCAGCGGGATGCGCTTGCGAGTCTTCAACTCGTCAACGGTGGTCTCGGAAAGCCGCTTGCGCACAAGCGCCGTGACCTCTGTCGAAAGCGCACCGAACACGCACTCATGGCCGTCGCACAGCGGCGGGCTGAGCAGGCATCCGCCCTCCCCGACCGGGCCGTCCATCGCTTCGAGGATCGCAAGCAAGCTCAGCTTCTTCTCAGACCGGGCCAGCAAGTACCCCCCCTTCGGCCCGCGGACCGCCGCAACGAAACCCGCGCGCGCCATCTGCTGCAGGACTTTCGAGAGATGCGCACTCGAGCACTGGATCGCCTCGGCCATCGCGCGCGTCTGCAGGGGACGACCCGGGTTCTGCAGGAACAGCACAGTGGCATGCAACGCCAGGCTCGCGGCCTCGGAGATCCTCAGTGCAGTCGGCATCTACCCTCCACCGTCAATAGGAATTCAGGTACCACTATGATACTACTGCGCTCCTCTGATGCCGCCACAACGCGGTTCTGCCGCCGCGCTGCAGTCCCTCGGAGCTCCGCTGGATCGCGGCTGGGCGTTGACATCGACTGCTATAATCATCGGTGTCTACTCCCGGGCCGCCGCGCCCGAACTTCACAAGGGGTTTCAAATGGAATCTGCCACACTATCTCGTTCTTCTGCGCCGGATCTCACAGTCCATGGGCTGCGGAACGTAGCCCAAGTACACCACAACTTAACCAAGGCCGAGCTGTACGAACACGCCGCTAAGCGCGGCGAGGGCCTCATCAGCAGCCACGGCGCGCTGATGTGCGACACCGGCAAGACGACCGGCCGATCGCCCAAGGACAAGTTCACCATCGACCAGCCGAGCATCCACGATGACATCGACTGGAACGACTTCAACCAGCCCAAGGACCAGGCCACCTGGGACCACATGAAGGAGCGGGTGGTGAAGTACCTGGAGGGCAAGGAGGTCTATGTCGCAGATGCCTTCTGCGGTGCCGAGAAGCGCTTCCGCCTCGGCGTCCGGGTCATCAGCGAGAAGCCCTTCCAGAG
>Ga0315284_10001639_pt1 | contig 32006 bp, 25 predicted proteins | sample YL17G09_16_MG_FD_203696 | JGI IMG/M metagenome (GOLD analysis project Ga0315284, IMG submission 203696) | Sediment microbial communities from Yellowstone Lake, YNP, Wyoming, USA - YL17G09_16 | ecosystem: Environmental > Aquatic > Freshwater > Lake > Sediment | place: USA: Wyoming | collected... | reverse complement strand
TTGATCAGGCATTCTACCATTCTCATTATAGAAATCATCAATAAGTTTTTGTTGGTATTCTTTTGAAGCGCCTTCACCCTCAAGCTTAGCTTCAGAGTGTGCCATATTAAGTTCGCGGATATCTCTGTAGTAGTTACCAAAGGTTTTACTTACCTTAGCTAGATCACCTAGTTTATCTACACCACCTGTACCTTGTGCAAGATGTGTAGTCCATTCCATAGAACGTTGAAAAGGATTAGCCCACTTAGCAAAGTCTGTAAGTTTCTCTCCAGCCTTAGCTGCAGTAAACATCTCTTTTGCTTTTTCAGCATTCCTTAAGTTTTTCATGAAATCGTAAGTACCTTTCCAAGCTTTAGCCAATTTACCAAAAGCCATAGAGTTTCTTATTTCAGCGCCAGCACCTACAACAGGTGTAGCTAAAGCACCAGTACCATATTCAATAGCCGCAAGGGCTGCATCTTCTAAAGCAAGTTCACCAATGATACCTACTGTATATGCAGAGTTTAAACCAAAGTTTATAATACCTCCGCCTAAGCCACCCCGGGAGGAAGAACCCACAGCCATGCCTTTTTCCATAGCTTCATTAGCAGCACCTTCATCACCCCATACAGACTTAAATCCTGACCAGGCTAGATCATTCCATTCACCACGCATACGACTAAAGTCATCCCACCAAGATCCTTTTTCATTATAGATAGCATCATTATCACGGTAAGGAGAAAAACCTAGCTCTTCAAATTTGTTATGTTTGTAGTAGCGGTCAAAGTTTTGATTTTTATACCCTGCTCCATAACTGTAAGCTCTTCCGTATTTATAACGATCCTTTACAGTATCATCATCCGCCATATAATTTGTAGCGGCCTTAACAAAGTCAAGAGTACCTTTCTGTTTTACTTGTGCTGGATTTTTACCAGGCGCTGGACCTGTATGAAAGTCTCCCTGAATCTGCTAATTGATCCCAATATTAACAGGTGTTCCACTAGGAATAACTGGAGTAATAATAGGAGGAGGCGTATTCAATAAAGCCATAGCATCTGATGATGCTTGGACTTCTGGTAAAGTAGGCATTATTGGGGGAGCTACTAGCCCGCTTGAATTAGTTTCATCAGCCATGATTATCTTCCAAATAAAGTATTGTTAACACCTTGCATAAACATTTGATTAGGATCCATTGGAGGTTGATCGCCACCTGATGCTACTTGAAGCATTGATTGTACTTCTGGTAATTTGCTAGGATCATATACTCTGTTTGGTTCTGTACCTTTTGCATAAGCCACATTAGCATCACTAATTTGTTTCATCCAAACATCAAGAGAGTTGTATAAATTCTGACCACCTACATCTCCGTAATAAGTTTTAGTTGCAGGAACAGGTTGCCATTTACCAGCAGCATCATAACCTCCTACATCTCCTATAACAGTAAAACTACCATCAGGATTTCTAGGATTGATTGTAAGTTCACTTTTGTGACCATTCCCCATATCATATGCAATTTTAGCATTATCATGTTGCAAGATATAATCATAAGGCTTCATTTTAAAAGTCTCTGTAAAATCATTCTTTGCAGTCTTCTTGTCAACATACATGGATACACCTTCTGATGATAAACGAGTATCATCAGCCCATGTTTGCTCTTTAGCACTACCTTGATATTTTTTTAACCAGCTAGGAGGAAACTTAATAGTTGTTCCAGCCATGTTTTTATCACCAAGGGCAACGTCCATATACATGATTTGACCTACCACATTTTCTTTTTCAGCTTTACTTAAATTACCTGTACGTAAATCATGCATCAATTGATCCATAGCAATCTTAGCATTTCCACCATTTTGACCCATGTCAGCCATAGCTTCTTCTTTTGTACCATGGTTACCAATAGCCCAAATAGCTGTAGTATTTTGAGCGTCATTGTAGAATGTATTTAAACCTCTTGTACCAAGAGATGCAGGACTGTCTGAATTAAATTCAAACATTACGCCACCGCCAGCAGAAGTACCACCGCCAAGATTATTAAACATACTTGCTCCATGTGTAGCTCTTACAAGAGGTACTGGATTACCATTAACATCTTTACCAGTAGTTGTACCTGAGCTGTATATTTTATTGTATTTTTCATTCACGTCCTCATATGCATCCATAGCATCTGACTCATCTGCTCCTGGATTCATAGCTATAAAATCGCTAACATACTTCTCCTGTGACTTTAATTGATTATCTGAAGTAAACATGGTGTTCCAATTTTTTAAATCTTGCCCTTTTAATTCAGTAGAGCCATAGCTCTTCACATTTTTATTGTTCTCCATCCATGCCTTACTTGTAGCATTAAGTTGTTTCAAGTGAAGATCATATTGGTCATTTAATTTTTTGCCGGTTGTTTCAAGATATGAAGCATGACTGGCAATACTACTATGACTGTCCGCTTCCGTTTTAGCTTTACCGTATAAATCTTTCCAGTTATAAACACCAGATACATCTTCAGCTTTACCATGAGCAATACCTTTGTTATCAACAAAAGAATTAGTATTTGGATCAAACCCATAGCCTGTATATTTACCATTAGCGTCTTTACTCGCTGTCCCGTATATTCTTTGAAGAGTTCCTTTAGCTACAAGTTTTTCATCATTAGATGCATTAGGGTCTTGAAGAATACCTAGTAAAGTATTACCATATCCTGAAGCATAAGCTGATGCAGATGCCGAAGCAGATGCTGTTTCTTGAGCAACTTGAGCAGCTGTTTCTTTTCCTTCTTCATCTGCTGCAATAGCTGTTGTGCCTTTAACACCGTCTACATAAACACCTTGATTACTAGTACCTACAGCAGATCCACGTTTCTCCCATTCTTTTAATGCTTTCTGTTTATTAAGATCATAGACATGATTACGCATGCTGTTACGGTCCATTAAGTCGTATTGACTTCTCATCTTTTGCATATCCAAGGAGAAATCATAATAACTCTTTGCATATGGGTCAGCTTCTTTTTTAATAATACCACCAGTCATTGCAGCAGCGCGTGTAGCTGATTCAGAGATCTCTTTATTCATTAAGCTTCTTCCAAACAACTGATCAGCACGGTTGCGTCTTTGTGCTCTGTTTTCACCAGCTTCAAATACGGACTTTGCAATGTTGTGAGTATCTTCAGCGTACTTAGCATTTGATTGTGCTATAGCCGCATCAGTTCCTGAGGCAACATAATCTTTTGCAATCTTATCATTACCTGTTGAACCATTCTTTTTAATCTGACCAGCTAGTATATTGTTCTTAGCGCGTGCAGCATTTTGTTCTTCAACAGCTTGATTATATTCAATCTGACTCTTTTGGAATTGACCATCTAATTGTTTGAAGTATTCATCTTCAGCTAGATTTTCATCACCGCCAAATTTTTCAAGATTTTGTGCAACAAATCCTTTACGGTTTACATATGCTTGAGTATTGTTCCAGTCAATAATATCTTGATCTTTACTGTACTGTGCTTGAAGTAATTGTTGGAGAGGTGCATTTAATAAAGCACCATTCTTTAAAGTAATGTTGTATTTACCATCTTGGCTCATTACTACATTCTGTACACCAAAACCACCGTCACCACCTTTACCTAAAAGTGTTTCAAGATACTTGGTTGCTTTCTCCTGCATATTTATTTGAGGAACAAATCTTCCAGGAGACATGCTCATTGCATCTGACTTGCTAGCTTTCTTGAATTCATCAGCTCTGTAGTGTAATGCTTGAGCACTAATATCAGAATATTTACCTCCGCACTTTTCTTGATCTATACAGTTTCTGTATGATTCACCAACCTGTAATTGTTTGTTGTACTCTTTGGTAAAAGTCATATCCTTTACCATGTCTTTGTTTTGAAAGAAAGAGTCAAACACTTTATTGGCTGAATCAGCATTTTGCTGCAAAGATAAATCAAGTCCTGATATACGTTTGATATCACTATCAACCATCTTGAAAAACTCATTACGCTTTTCAATATTGTCTTCACGCATCATGTCTGAGTTTAACAATGTACCATAGGTTTGACTTAACTGCTTATAGTTAGAGTCATACTGAGATTGCTTGGTTTGCAGCATGTTCCCCAGAAAATTGTAGTCTGGTTGGAAGGGCTGAAACTGAGGTATGTAGTCTGCTACACCGGGTATATAAGTTGCCATATTTTAGCTGTAAATATATGTAAAAAATCTATAAAGTTTAATAAACTTTTAAAGTTTAACTGTCTTATGAAGGGTATCCTCCTGGAGTTGGTGTTTGGTTACTAGCACCCCTTTGACGGCTTCTTTGATATTCAGCCATGTAATCGTCATTGCTGTTTATACCAGCTTCATCTTGTGTCATTTTCCAAAGAATACTTCTTCTTTGATCTGAATTAGCCATTGCTTTAAATCTAGGATCGGCAAGCTTAGAAGCAAATTTATCAGATAATGCCGTAGGAGATTGACTAGGTTTAAGATCTCTACCATCATGGAAATACATTGTTCCTCCTTGTCCAGGATTAACAGCAAACTGAGGGTTCATCTGATTTAAGTTGTAGGTATTCGCACGGTTAGTAATACCTTGATTAACAGTATCAACTAATACATTGCGGGCATTAGCTTTAGCTGTATCAAAGTTCTGTCTCACTGTTTGATATTTATCCCACATGCTTGTAGCACTAGCAGCACGTTCTCTTGCTTCTGTGTTTTTAATATTAGCTTCTTGTGCAGAGTTTTGACCAAACAACTGAATGTTACGGTTGTGAACATCCGCAATAGTATTAGCAGCGTTAGCAAAGCCTTTACCATATACATCTTTCATACGAGCATTAAATTGCTGAGGTCCATTGAATTGTGCTAAAGAACTCATAGCCATATTCATCTGAGATTGATTCTCAGCTAATGCTCTTTCAGGAGAAAGATATGTGGTACGAGGAGTCATATAAGTTGCTTGAGCTTCCCAAGGATTATAAGCTTTAATACCCATATAGTTTAAACCGGCATTAAGACTTTTAATCTTATCTTGTAACCACCATGCTGGAGCAACAGGAGGAAGTCTTCTTTCCTTGTATGGATCACCATGACTTACAATAACATTATCTTGTACTGGTCCTTCAGGTTGTTTAGTATCATCCTTAAGAGGAGGTAGTGGCGCAATTTCATCAGTTTTTTCAGTAGGCTTCTTTTTTGTAAGCTCTTCCATATACTGCTTTGTTCTTGGACCAAAATAAGAATCTACGTTACCTTCAAGATCCCACCAGTTCAAACCTTTTTCTTTAGCTTTTCTTGTTTTAACAGGATGTTTTGCAATAATCCTACTAGCTTCTTCTGGAAGTATATCATGATAAGCTTTTTGAAATTCTTCAGCTTCTTTAGTGGGCTTTGAACCGGTTGAATCAGCAGCTTCTGCTTTTTTATAAAGATCCATTAAGTAATCATAATCCTTTTGAGTAACTGTTTTATTAGGACGTGACTCAATGTATTTTTTTCTTTCAGCTTCTTCAGCAGCACTAGTTCCGCTTCCTGCAGAAACTATAACTTTTCTTGTACCTGATCCACCATTGGAAGTATTTTGACCGGAACCCGCCGATCGGTCTTGTTGTATTTTATCTCTTAATCCCATGATTAATTATATTTTGTGCCGTTAATAATAAATTTTTCACCAGCTGCTTTATATTTATCTATTTCAGCTTGAGTAAGACTCATATCTGAAACATCTTCATAGCCTGCAGTTGATGCTGCATTACCACTTACCTTTTTTTCAGCTTCTAATTCTTCTGCGGATTTTTGAATAGCAGGAGGTCCTTTTGGTTGTACCTTAATCTGATCTGGATGAGATAATAACCAAGCTTGGTTATTTGCTCTTTTTTCAGGAGAATCTGGATCTAATAAATGGGCTTGATATTCAGCTTCTGATTTATAACCTTTAAGTGAATCGTAGTCTTTAAATTTAGACTGGCCTGATAAAACTCTTTCAAGGTTTGCTGGATTATAACCATAGGCCGTTGCCATTTTATAAAATTTATCAGTTTCTTTTTCAGCTGAGTTATTTGTAAATGGTAAAGCATCAACCCATGAAGATGCTACATCGCCAGCTTTTAATCTTTCTTGAACTTTAGCATACTGATCAGCAAGCGCATTATAAGAACTTGATTGAGATTGTTGTTGTTGCGCATCTTGCATAGCAGCATAATAATTTTTTTCATCCTCTGACATACTAACTTCAGGCTTGACTTTAGCATTAGCTACTTGTTGAGCAAGAGTTAAAGCAGCAGGTTTAGTAACCGCTATTTTAGCAGCTACAGGTTTTACTGAAGGAGCTTTGTAATTTTGTATATTTACATTATCAAGACCTTTAGCCGTATATAGAGGGTCATCCTTATATGTCTCATTATTTTTTGCAGCATCTTGTCTTACTGTATATAGTTTCTGAAGAGTTGGTAATAAACCATAGTACAACTTTGGATCTGATGTTTTAAGAACTTCAATCTCTTTAATTTGATTATTTACAGTATTAACATAGTTTTGCAAGTTTTTATTATACTTCTCCTTGTCAGAAATATTTTTATGTATCATATGAGCGTCAGCCTGAGCAAAGCTATAAGGGTCAACATAATAAGGCTCCATCTGTTCATGTACAAAAGCAGCTGTTTTTGAATCGTCAGCATATCGCCCTCCAATATTCTTAGCATATTCTTTATCATATTCCTGCTTTTGGAAATTAGCTACCCTCATTTTATCATCGGGTGATAATTTCTCAAATTCAGGGCTTCGGCTATCCCAACGAAATTCAGAGTTATCCCATTTAGCAACTTCAGCATTTGATAGTGTTTTCTTACCACCACCATTGTCATATCTAGGCATACCTCCTTGAGCAAAGTAATCTACATCTCCCCCATAAGCCATAGTAGAACCAGCTTCTTCTTGTTGAGCACCAGCATCACCTTGACCAGGATTCATTTGTACAAACTCAGCTGGATCAATTTGCATAGACTCAATATAAGGCATAGCAACAAGAGGGATACCTTGAGGGAATCCTTTCATTGACTCTTGTACTAAAGCTAGCTTGGCAAGTTTAAGATTATAGTTAGCAATCATTAACTCCGCTGTTTCTTTCTGTAGCTTATCAGTATTCTTATCCACTAAGATCTTTTTAAAAGGAGCTACGTCATACTTCTTAGCAATTTCTGCCGGAGTATAACCACTCTTTCTCTCTGGCATACCAAACTGAGCTAAGACAACTTTGTCTTTGATTCTCATCTTTGGAGTATCAGAATAGATGAAAGAATCTTTTGGAAGATTCAGTGGTGTACCTCCTTCATAGTGACGCTTGCCACCAATCTTATAAGTATCAGGAATACCTGACTTAGTAGGTAATGCGGCAACCTCTCCTTTCTCAGCTTCTAAGTTAGCCTCGTCACGTGGCACAGGAGAAAGTGTTGAGTTAACTTGGATGTTAGGCTCAGACATTTTACCAGCCATGATTGGCCAAGGCATTACATTTGAATTAAAACCTAGACCTGCTCTAAGGTGATTCATCTTTACCTGAAGGCCTGATTGGCCCTTTGGTAAATTTATTACAACTCTTTTCTTCATTGTGTTTTAATTAAACGTAACTTACTGTACCACCTGCTGCGTAAATAGCTTGTATTTCATCATCAGTCAAATCTATAGGAATTCCTGTTTGATAAGCTCCACCGTTAGCGTAGATCATACCTCCCTGTTTAGTAAAGCCTTGTGGTGAATCTGATATACCACCAAAGTCAGAACCTGCACCCATACCCATTACTTTTGTATTTCCTTTATAGCCATTAACTGCAGAATTCATATTATGAGACATTGTTCTATCCATTACATCTTTTTGTAAAGCATTCATTTGTGGAGCCAAAGCAATGTTTTCACCAGCTCCTAAAAGAGCCATGCTAGTTCCATAAATATTTTGACCACTCATCTTTTGTTTCTTCTTTGTTGATGTTAAAGCATAACCACCATTAGGATCAGCATCATTAGCTAAGTCAGCTTGTCCTGCTTCCATCATAGTTTGTTCATAGCCTGGTACAATACCATACTGAGCCATTGGTAAATAGCCACCATAAGCAAAAGCATAATGAGGAGCTCCCCCATGAGAGTATCCATAATCAGGCATTCCGCCGTATGCATAACCATAATCAGGCATTCCTCCATAAGCTTGTTGCATAAGTGGACCAGGTCTTTGATTATTTTGTAAATCACTCATGAAATCATAGTTACCAGTAGCAGGTGTTATCGGCGGTGTATTAACCGGACCTGGTCTTTGATCTGAGTTTTGAACATCATTCATAAAATTATAATCACCAGATATTCTAGGAGGGACTGCTGGAAGTTGTGAAGTTGCTGGAGCAGGTGTATTTACAGGACCTGCTGAAGGATTCTGAGCACTACTCATAAAATCATAATCACTACCGCTTCCAGGAGGAAGTAAAACTTGCCCTTGAGGTAAAGGATAGTTACTAGTCATAGGCATATTTTGCATTTGTCTAGGATCCATATTAACTGGAGAACTAACTGAAGAATTAACTGAATTTGAACTTTGTTGACTAGGTCCAGAAAATTGATTTTGCATAGAGTTTGCAATAGCTTTTTGTCTATCTGAAAGAGGCGGCGTATTCATAACGTCAGCTCTTGAACCAGGTAGTTGACCTTTTGTAGCATTGTCCCAACCATTTCCAGAAGATGCCGGAACACTCTTTAATGGATTAGCCGAATTATAAGTTGGGAATCCAGGATTGAATGCAGGATTATTTTGTATTGCTTGATCATCAGGTCTCTGTGTTGATTCAGGCGGAATAGGAACAGCTTTCAAAGGATTGTTTGAATTGTATACAGGAAAACCTGGATTAAAAGCTTGAGGATTTGTTAAAGCTTGATCTGCCGGTCTTTCTGTTGATTCAAGTTTTGATTTATTACCTGGTTTATTAGCTGGAGTTTGTTGAGGACCCGCTGGACCAGCTGGAGTCTGTGTAGGTACAGGTACTTTTTCAACTTGACCCGTTCTAGGATTAACATAAGTATTAAAGCGGTAAGTAATTTTCTTAGGATTTCTTACTGTGCCAGATCTGTTAAACAAGTCACCAAACATTCCTCTCTCTGGAGTTACTGATGCCAGACGAGTTGTTAAGCTAGGATCACCAAACATTTGATTATAATATGGGTTTGGAGAATTCCAACCTCTTGTATTCCAGCTACCACCAAAGTCTCCTGAACGTTGATTTAAGTTATCCCAAGAACCTGGATTACCATAGTCATAACGTGTTTGACCATTCTGGGACATCCAATAATCTGGATTTTGCTCACGGTAACGCCCTTGAGAACCCTGATTTCTCATCATTTCATCAATATATCTTTCACGCTCGTAAGCTCTTCTCTCTTTGTCAGCAGCACTTTGTCTTGATTGGCCATCAAATCCTGGATCAATTCCTCCCCAAGGTTTTCCTGTACTAGGGTTAATATCGGATAGAGGAGAAGGTCCTTGCTCAGTATAGAAACCACCACCGCCTCTTGGTGCATTAGAAGATGTAATCCATGGCATAGAGCCTTGTCCATCCCATCCGCTATAAGGATCACGATATCCTCTTGGATATACATTTGGATAAAGACCTCCTTGAAATTGAGGTGGTCCTTGTTGGCCAGCTTGTTGATTCCAAGGTAAGTTTCTATATTGATCAATAGTTCTTTGATTTGTTTCTTGCTGTGATAATGGTCCCATTTGATTAGGAGAAGGATTACCAAAAGCATCAACACCAAAAGCTGCTTTATAAAGTCCTCCTCCATATTTACTGTAAGCCGTTTCAGGTTCATCTTTTAGATTAGTTAAAGGATCTGCTTTTTGAAGATCCCATTTTACATAGTTTCTATTTGGGTCATAAAACTCTTTAGCAAAACTTGTAGCACCGGTTAAAAGATTACTGTTATTCATTTTTCTTTTAGCACCTATGTTGTCAAGCATACCTTGAGCCATATTATAGTTATTAAGGTTATCTTGATTTATGCCACCAGGATATGAATTATAACCCATATTATAACCATAGTTTGCCATAGGTGTGCTTCCCATAGAAGCATTCTGACCCATAGCATCATAGTTCTTAGCAATATCATCAGCTGTAGCTAATCCAAAACCTAAAGCAATAGATTTTTTAAATCCATTTTTCATATCACCAATGTAATCACCTTGAGGATCTAGAGCTGTATCATTAACACCACCGTAATTTTTCTTAGCTATTGCGCGGAGGTTGTTACGCATACTTGATTTAGCTTCTTGAATCCAGTGACCACCTTTTTCAAAATAGTCCATACCGCCGTCAACGCCACCACCAAATTGAGTGTCACCACCCATTTCCATGTAGCCACCACATTCTAAACAAGGCATGCCCTGATTAGCACCACCCGGTAATCCACCACCGTAAGCAAAGTGACCTAAGCTATTTTGCCAAGGCACCCCAGCAAAAAAGTAATTATCTGGAACTTGTTGAGGAAAAGCAATTCCATCTGTGTTTTGACCACCTAGTTTATAAAAGCCTACAGGCCCAGGAGGAATCCAAGTTTGTCCAAAGAATGTTTTTGCTGTTGGTTGACCGTCATAGGGAGCGCCGCTTAGGGATCCTCCTTTTTTTCTTGATGATAAATTTGCCATGGTTGATTGTTGTGGGATTATTATTTCTCTCTCGTCTGGAGATTGTGTTAGTTGAGCTTGTATTGGTTGCATATATTGGCCAGGAGAATTTGCAAAGTTTCTTTGTGCTTCTTCGTAGGCTTGTTGTAATTTAGGTACTTGACCAGTGTATGAATAATACTCATACCTTGAATCTTTATTTCTGTCATTTGGAGATCTGGTATTTTTACCATAACTTAAACGGTTGCCTTCATTAGCATTATAAAATGACATTTCAACAGCTTTACCTGATTTATCTATTTTAGGTAACTCAGCAAGCACTCCTGTGTGGTGAGGTCTATCTACCCATCTACTATCAGGATCTCTATAGTCAGCTGGTTGATTTCCGTATATTATAGCCATATCTCCAGGTCTTGCTTCAGATGCAGATACTTTTTTAAAAGGTAATTCTCCTTTTGCAACACCGCCTACAAATCCGTAGTTTCCTCCAATAGTAGGTACATCAGTTGCTCCCGCTTTTTGATAAGTATAACAACCATAGGGTGTACAATATAATTCCCTACCAGGTGTTGACTGAGGATTCCAGTCTCCTGCTTTTTTATCCCATTGAGCAATGTTATAATTACCGCCTTGAGGTAATACATTTTTTAATTCAGCTGGTGCATTTCTTATCAGTGCTTGTAGTTCTTGAGGATTGGCTGCATTTCTCATTTTTTGAAAAGCATCATAGACAGCCCCGTTCTCATTTAGAATTTTATCATCAGCTGCATCCAAAGCTTTTGCTGTAGGTATAAGATTTCCTTTTACTCTAGCTACTTTACTTTCTTCATCACGTAAAGCTTTTTCAGCAGCTTGTTTTGCTAAGAAGTTAGCCATCCACTGATCGCTTTCACTCATGCTAGAATTTGCAGGAGCAGGTGTTGTAGGATTAGTGTTAGGACCCCCTTCATCAAAGTGAGTATGAGTCTTAGTGTTTACTCCACCAAAAGGATACATATCATATGCACCACCGTAATCAAATCTTGAATTTGGGTTGTATAAGTTTTTACCACGAGGACCAAACAAAGTCTCATTGCGTGTCTGTAACTTATTCAAGCTAGTCTTAATGTTTTTCTTAGTGCCTTCCTTGGAGGACTTGGCATTCTTATGGTCTTTACTGAAAGTGCGCGAGTTATGTCCCATTATCTTGGTGAATATAATTCTTTGTTATTGGTGAATAATATAAGCATTTTTCTGTCCCCACAAACATTCTTACGCAAAAATACGTAATTTAAGTAATGTCTGAACTTTTTTCTTTGAAATTCATCCTTGGCGTAGTTCATATTATTTGGATTAAGCACACGGTTGTAACCGTTAGTGCCGGTGTTCCAAATCACCCTCTGAGCATTTACATTGTACTCACCACGATCTGCAGTGATATCCCAGAATTGATTGAAGCGGAATCTGTTTTCCTCCTTGGAATATAAAATATCAATGTTGTTAAAGTTAGTCTTAGGGTAGCCTATGATAGCCATAGGATCTTTCTTAGGTGTAAGGTTTAGTTTCAGTAATCCTGATACCTGTTCTGTATTGTAAACAACAGCTTCATCAAAGTTGAAGTCTAATACATGAAAGCGGTCAAAATTATTTTGAGCATATTTGTAAACTTCAAGCTGATATTCAACACTTCTTAGGGTAGTTATGTTCTGAGCAGTGTCAACCATATACTCAATTTCAAATGGATAATCAACACCATAATAATTACAGTATGTATTAGCTGTTACAGAATTATGAATCCAGATACCATTTTCCTTAACTGTAAGGAATGTATTTTTACCAGGCATCATTAGATTAGGATGCCAGTCATGATATGATACCCAGCCTTTAGTTTTAGGATCATAGCTTAATGTCCAGGAAGCATCTTCAAAGAAATCAAGATTGCCTAGTTTTATAGGATACTGTACAACCCCATCAAGAAGGACATTAAAGTTGTCATCATTTATATACTCAATTGTTATTCCAGGAGGAAGATCTGTACGCACAGTAAAGTCACGCTTAGTAAAATACAACAGACCATTTTGGTTGTCATAAATTGATTGGGTCCCTAAACCTATAACAGGATTCTCAAATAAATTAAAGTCTGGGAATTGCTCAGTCAGTTTATATGAGAGATAGTTAATTAACCACCACTTCATATCTTGCATAGAGACTTCCGTTAATCCACCCGCAAAATTAAATATTTTGCTTTGGTTTTGACTAATCCAGTAAACACCAGCTGGCGTATTAATAACACATAGTCTGTCTTGACAAGACGCATACTCGTAAGGACGATCTGCATTAACAATGTTTTGAAGAGGTTGATCAAATAAACCACCGTCTCCAATAGTAAGCTTAGTACCACCCGTGGTTTGTAATTGATCAGTACCAAAGAATTGAGCTGGACTTTCTCCTTCAAAGAAGATAAGAGCACCGTTTTTGTTTACAGGCTTGATACAAGTTACACGAGTATTAAAATCATAATAGTTATTAGCTAAGAAATTAGTCCAACTATCATGCACGCTTTCAAATACAGATGGTAATGAATAGATTACTCTAGTAGGATTATATATAAAACAAGTCTCAGCTATGTAAGGATTGTAAGATATTTGTTGCACATTGGCCCATGAGGCATAATTTATAAACAACTTTGCAATACTTAATGACTGATCATACTTGTAGTAATTGTTTTCACGGATGATCTTAGTATTGAACATTGATCTAGTATCTGTAAATCTATAAGGATCATAATGCTGTTCTTCAATTATATCTCCCCAGTCACGCTGATCAATATTGATTTCAGATTCTACAAAAAAGTCTTTTACTCCTGAGTTAAATAAGTAGAACCACTGATATCGTACAGCAAATCTAAAAGCACTAAAGCTGAATAAATTACCTGGTGAACAAGTTTTACCATCAAGATTATAATAATCAGAAGGTAACACAAGACTGCTTGTTAATGCTGTAAAACTTGTCCAGTTAGCTGGATTAAATATACCACCAACAGATTGTATAAAGTCACCTGTTTCAAATTTATCAAAATTGCCAAAGAACTTTGGATAAGGAATCATGACATTCTTTTTGTAATCCCACTGAGCTCCATCAGGCTGACCATATAGCCAGTTATAAAAATAATAAAATGTATTTTTTTCAGTGTAACGCCCAATATAAGTATCTCCTCCAAATACAGCATTTACAGAAGTTGTTTGTCCAGATGCTGGTTTTGGATTTACACAGCTGTCTGTTGGAACAATTGTTACACCATTTATTTGACCATACTGATTTCTTAGTCTTTGTTTTAAAGATACGTAATTTGAAGAAGCTATTTGTATACCTGCGTTACCAGGAGCTAGTGGTGAATTGGCCCCATAGCCTGCACCCGATACAGATCTACCAAAAGATTCTTTAGTAGGTTTCTTTAAAACATTAGGGCCAATTCCTGTAGTACCTAATGAAAACTCTGGTTCCCAGAAGGCATTTACTGCAGATGCTGGAATTCTAGTTACATCATTAATAAAAGGATCCTGTATTTGTTTACTTGGATTAACTTGTACAGCAACAGTCTTAGCTCTTGATAAGTTGTTAATAAGAAGATTGCTATTAAAATTTGTAATCTGAGGACCAAGATATTGAGAGTTTTGAATTTGATATCTTCTTGAATTAGCATTAGTGTTATTTTGATATCTGTCGTAGAAACAATGAGAATGATATCTTAATGCAAAATCTCTATAACTTATTACAGCTTTAAAGAAATCTAATACTTTATCAGTAGCTTGTGTAAAGTTGTTTATAAAAATAGGCAAGCCTACAAAAAATCTTAATACTTTTGGAATAGCCGCTGTTTCACCAAGCTCTTGATCAATATCTCTAGTTCTTGAAGAGAAAGCTTTTGTTGTACTATTTGCTAGACCCCAGCCTGTTGCACCATATATACCTAATGTTCCGTCATAGCCTATGAAATTTGTATCTTGTGGAGTTAGTGCCGTGAGCGCCGATATTAAATAGGCACCAGAATTTGTTGCGGTATTAGTAGTAGTATAAGCTGTATTTACAAAAGTTTGAGCAGCCGCAATTTGAGATAAGTTATCTAAAAATGTAGGAGAAGTCTTAAGTAATAATGCAGATGACGCTATGGTAGCTGCACCAACACCATAAGGAGCAGACCATGTTACAGCTCTAGGTACGTTTGATTCTGAATAACCTGGTGTTTTTGGTGAAAGATATTTTGTTGTCTTTTTACCATTGGCAGCTAGAGCTGCTAATCCTATACCAGCAATAGCTGCAACAAAAAAAGCAGTATTAGTAATAAGTTTTTCTTTAGGATGTTCTTCAGATAATTCAAACTTACCTGTTACATCACCATTCATTTCTCCATGAATTTTAAGTTCTTGAGCTGATAAATAAGGATCAGTAAAAGTTGTATCAGGACTATGAAAAGTAACAAGATCTCTTGATACACCATCTAGCAATGGCTCATTCTGATCAATAGGATTATTTTGAATATCACAACCACCACCTGTAACTTGGTTTTGAGTTAAGAATGGATCCGGTCTTAATTCATTATAAGGATAATTAGGATAAGCTCCTTGAACACCGCCAAATCCTGTACCTTCTAAATTATAAAGACGCATGTTATTTATAAGACCTTTTGCAAGAATAGTCTTGTTACCATTTCTTGCACCACGCATAATCTCATAACCAATAATACCAGGTACAGGAGTAATACCATCATTCATTAAAGGAGCTTTGATATTATCAAAGGCTACCCCAAGGATGCGCATTTTACCATTAGCTGGGTTATAGTACTGTAATCTAGTATCAGATAAATTACCACCACTTGCATCAAGCAAAGAAAGATCTGGAAATTTATGATGTCTAATGGGTTTACCACATAAGTCAATTTCACTTACCGCGGAAGTTCCTCCACCAGGAGGAGAAAAAGCAGCGTATGGACTAACTGGAGTATTAAAACCAGGAGCAAGAGGATTAGTATTTGCATTCCAAATCTGAGGTGTATTATCTGGATAATACTCGGATGATTCCCAGTATCCCATTAAACCTTCAGCAATAACAGTTCCTCCATCAAGCGTTGTTATAGGTCCCGGAGGAATACCTGTTGTAGGTACAGAAGTAAAGAATGCTGTGTTACGGATATACCAAATATAATTGAAGTTGTCAATAGGATTTGGATTACCAAACTCTCCGGGTAAAGCATCTCCCATAGTTGTACCTGTCTCGTTCCAAGGTCCCGCAAAAGATGGACGACCTGGAATATGGTATGCAGCAGATGTATCTCCTGTGTCAAATACCCAGCGAATAAAGAATGGATAAACCTCATCACGTAAATAATTTGTCTTGTTGCCACCTTTACGGTAATAGTCTACCGGATATTCTACTGATTGCCATTTGGTAACAATCTGATTAGCCAAAGGCTGGTAGTTAAAATCTTCTTTAGATGTAGTCCCTGTTCTAATTAGGTAATCGCCAACTGAATACATGCCATCAGTTTTATCCACAACAGGATTCATAATGGGAATGTTTTCAATAGGTACTGTAGGCCAAGTATAATCAATAGTATCAAAGCTCAAATTTTGTTGACGGGTACTGTAGATACCAGCTAGTCTTGCAACTGTTTGTTGGCTTACAACATATATAATAGCTAATTGAATTTGATCAAAAGTTTGATCAAGATTATATAAAGCTACGTCAAGAGAAGATGCATTATTTGCATGTTGAAATAAACCTTGAACATTTGATACATACCAGTCACTTACTTTAACGCCATCTATAGCATAAGCTACCGCAACCATATAAGAACCATTAAATAAAGTCCCTCCTTGTACACCTTTACTTACTTTTGTGCAAGGTGTTTGAATATATCTAGCAAGACGTAGTTTTAAACAATCTAATACTGGAGTGTTTGTACAAATTATACAACCTCCTACAGCAGGTCCATTATCATCAATACAAGTTTGAATCCAAGGAATAGTACTATTCTCATTTGTGTATTCATTTACAGCTAAGTTGTCTGCATCAAATTCAAGCATCCGAGATACATTGTTTCCATCATCCCAATAAGCTTTATAAGTACAAGTGCTTGTGGCACGTACAATACCTTTAATTAAATATTTTTTATTGAAGCCTAAGCATTGATCATTAACTAGTTTAGTGTAGGTGCAAGTACCTTCTTGGAATACACCAATCTCATGATCAACATCTGTTGTAGAATAGATTAACCATTTGTCAGCAACAATATGAAGAGTACCTATGATAGAGGGTTTAACAGGATTGTTTGCATAAATTACTTCAGCACAAGGTAAGTTAGCAGGCTCATTACCAAGCTTTCCTACATCACCTGTCCTAGAATTATTAATGGCATTACGCGCGTGCGTCCACTCATTCTCCGGCAAATGGTAATCATTTACATCTTCGTTCAGGCTTTTATCATACCTGCGAGTGCTTGTGTTTGATGTTCCTTTATCTGCCATTATCTTGTAATTTGTTCACCCATGTAGTTATTAGGATTTTTATCCCATTGGTACCATGGATATGATTTAAACATGTCATAATATCTAGCGTACATGGCTTTACGATTCATCTGCCACACACGTTTCATCTCAGCAAAGTTTGGAGTATTAACAATACTCAGTGCATAATTTCTTGAGGTTCTATAACCTTCTTGAATAAGTTGAATCTTTGCTTGATTGATGCTTTCATCATTCATGATAAGATTCTCAAGTATTCTTTTCTTTACAGCATACTCGTAGTATTCATTAAGCATGTCGTGATCAGGTACAAGTAAGTTACCGTCCCTATCTTCAAGAGCACCTTGATAATTGATATACACTTTACCATGTGTAAAGTTGGTGTATAAAAAACCATCTCTGATCCATGCTTTGTTCCCTGTTTGTAAATACAAGTTAGGGCAATCGCATTCAATAGATTCTGGATTCTCAATTATACGTAAAGGCAAAAGTCTTTTGTATGTAAAAGTCAATGTGTTAATCTTTTGAACAAGTTCATAACACTCATTCTTGCAATTCATAAACACGCGAGGTTTTACACAAGAATCTCCATAAGGAACAAGAGTATCGTATACTGGAGTAATACAGCTTTCGCATGTACAAGATGGACCACAAGGAGATGTTGGACAAGAAGCAGAGGCACAGCCACAAGGTAACTGATTACACTTACGGCAATTTACAGTCTCCGGTGTGCACAGATCAATTACTGTTGTAGTTTCTTTATACGGCACTATACTTGCTGGAAGAATTGGCATTTCAGCCATGTGTGTTCCTTGAGGCATAGCTTGAACAACTGTAACATCATCACACAGTAAAGCAAAATTGAGAGTAAAAAAATCATCTGGTAATTTTACACGGCCTTTTTCAACCTCAAGAATATCTTCTTTGGTCATCATGATTCTTAATCCAAGATCATAGTTAACCCGTTTAGCAACCTTAATAAGTTGCTGAGGCTCTATCATGTTCTGTAGAGTTAAGTTTTGAAAATCTACCTGAACATCACTAAGCAATTGCTGAAAGGTCCTGTATTTTAGGGTGTAGTTATAGCTCATGGTGTATATGTATTAATGTCATAAAAAGGTTCATTAGTATCAAGTCTTATATGTCTATATAATATTGCCATTTTTCTAACTGCGTAAGGGTGATTGTTTATCATCAAAGGCTTCTGAAGGAACTTGAATCAATACAGTTAAGTCTTTAATTACAGATCCTTCAATTTCAGCAAATAGGTATTCAGGAAAGTGAGTCTGATCATACTGACGAGGAGAACAAGAATCACCATCGCACGTGTACATGTTAACACTATCCTCCCAGAGACCTTCAACACGTATAGCTTCCCAAGTAACATTAGGTAGATACAAATAGCCATTCAGATACCAGTAATATTTATTGCTGTTGTATTTAAAATTACTGCTCCTAGTCATATTAGTGTATGTACCAGGGTAAGTTCTGTAAACTTCTTGTGAGCTATCAATAGAAGATATGCTTCTAAATAATGGACCATAAGCTCCTTCAAGTACTGTGGGTAGCTTATCTTTTGTGCGCATAATTTTACAGTTAGTCTTGATATCAGAACAGCATGCTTCTACTCTATCAACTTCTATTAGCTCCACACAAGGTAATGGTTCAAATAAACTTTGAAAACGCATGATCTTATTCTCAGTATCTTGTCTACGTATAAACATTTTGGCATATTTTAATACCAAGCTGTACAATAGACGGTCTGTAAGGAAGGCATCTTCCCTAACACCTTTTACAAGGTTCCTTACACGTGATACTGTTTCTCCAATTGTTGTAGCCATTCTGTTATAATTTAATCCATATCAAACTCATTGTAATCAAGAATATCATAGGCTGTTTTATTAACATAATATCTTCTTGATTTGTAGCGCTTAAACAGCTTGTTTATTTTTTCAAAGTTTTCAACTTGTATATATTTCTTCCAGTTCTCAGGATAAGTTTCACTCACACCTCTTGTGAATTCACGTATCCCTTTAAATTGCCAGAGTTCTCTGTGGCGGAATTTATACTTACTAGCGTAGTTAGTATAAAAGATCTTAGCCACATAATTGTCTGACTCAAAGTTACGGTGCCTCAAACGTTGTTTATACTCTATTGAAGTAACGTAATCAGTATTATGTTTTTTTGGAGGATTGCAAGTACCAACAAATAAAAATCCAAGATTTTCTGGAAACTCAACACCATCACGGTTTTCAATAACTTCTTTCCAAAGAGTCTCGTTATATAAACCAATTATATCTCTTAATGCTTTATCTTCAGTCTCTGCATATTGCGGATACTTTTTACGGAATCTTTTAAAGAAGTCCGGTTTAAGCAAACACTTACGCGTTGATCTAAATCTAGGGGCATTAAGATCTGGTTGTTTTATTTCATTCATCATACTACAATCCCTCTATTAATATACAAAATTTTTTTGAAAGTTTAAAGATAAACTTTAAAAATGTAAAAAGCAAAAACCCCAGGATTTCTCCTAGGGCCTCTACCTGTCAGTCACGTTATACCAACTACCGTGACATATTTATGGACAAGCTGCCCCTGTAGTATATGTAAATGCTCCTGGTAAATCAGATGACCAAGAATTAGGTCTAGCACATACCGTTACTGGCGGTGAAGGAACTCCAACAGTGTATGCTAAACTTACCATAAGAGGAGGTGTACCATCACAAACTTCATACTGAACTCTACCGCCAATTCCTACATAAGTATCATCGAATGTTATAGTTAACTCTATACATTCATAACAACAAATAAGTGGATCAGCAGCAAGCGTATAACCTGCAGCCAGAGCGTCCGCTTCTACAGCTGTAGTAAAATCTGGACCAGTAATTCCTCCGTCATAACAAATAGAGAATTCTTCTCCTGTAGCTTTACTTTGGAAGGTTCCTAATGTTCCGTGACAACCTGTTCCTAAATCAAAAGAGGTGCAAGCTACAGGATCTGCACATAAAAAGTTTACAGCTCCGCATGGCCAAATTGGACTATAAAGAACTGAAAATGGGACCTGTCCTGAAGTTGATCCGTCTGGATAACAAACAGGTTGCACATACCCTTCAAAGATTATGTCATCGCATTGAATGTTATAAGGGGTTAAGTCTACAGGAATAGAAGCTGAACAGGTTGCTCCTAGACCGGCGCATGTAACTATTGTTGTACAGTCATATGGACCAGACGTTCCAATGCGCCAACAAACTCTGTGACCACCTGTGTAATTTGCTACAAAGTCTACTTGTAATGTACCTGGCATAATTTTAAGATTTAGTTGTTATTAATAATGTAACTGAGTAGCACGGTTTAGTTACTCCACAAACCGTATTCACGCGCACGTAATAGTTTGTGTTAGCATCTAATCCAGATATTGTATCTAAGTTAGTTGTTACGTTTGGATTACTAGTCCATATCACAGCCGTAGTTTTACGGTACTGAACAGTATAAGCCGTTGATCCGGTAACAGTGTCCCAAGCTAGTTTAATACTATTATTAGTTATTAATGTTGATTTGAATCCAAGAGCAGACGCACAAGCTGTTCCGCTAACACAAGCTGGTTGGTTAATTCTGATTGCAATCTTTTGCAAGATTGTAGCTAGTCTATCACCTTTCTTTATATCAAGATCTACAATAGTATCTCCTGTATGTACAATACAGTTATCGCTAAATGTTTCTGGACATACGTCAGGTGTAGCGCATGTTATTTGCTCACATGGGCACGGTGCCGGAGTTGTTAACCCGACATCCGTACATCCACAATTTTTATTTTGACAGCTCATTTTATTTTAATTTTAAGGAATAATAATAGCTACTGCTGAATCTGGAATTGGGCAATTACTTGGATCCAATGTTGTAATATCAGAGAATCCACATAAAGTAGGTACACAACTACCACAACCAGTAACAACAATTGAAAGTCTTACTTTGTAATCTGTAAGCGCGGTTAAGCCTGCAAATATTCCTGCAATAAGTGTAGGTGTTGTTGCAGTTTGTGTTTGAGAAGTTATCAACACCGTACCTGCTGAGTCATAAACTTGAATTACATAAGTATAATTTCCAGAAAGACTTGTAAAGCTGTATCCAATTTCTTCACCAGACGCTGCAATAACTGTTAATGGAGGACAAGTAATTGAACCAGTTAAGTTAGAAACAAGTACAGAAGAACAAGTAGTTCCAGTACTAGGATCTGTAAAGCAAGTGTTCATAGTTATTGTTATTGGCAATAACTTATTAACAGGTGTTGAATCTAAATCAATTGGTAATCCGCTATAACTATTTAAGTAAGTTGGTAAATTGAAAGTAAAAGTATATGATCCTCCTGAAGAGTCAGTCAAGGTAACTGTAGTAGTTCCCGTACACTGAACAAAGCCAGCTGGAATAGGATCTCCAGTAATAAATAAAGTAGCAATATTTGTAACAAGATTTGAACTAAGAGCTAATACAATTCCATCACATCCATCAGGACAACAGTTAGCTTGCATGTTTAAAATAGCTGAACGCATATCACATATAGTTAACCAGATGTTCCCCATAGAAGCCGCCATGGTACCAACGCTTGATGTCCATCCAGGGATAGAACTCATTGTACCAGATCCAGCAAGTCTTGGAGAATCATTTAAACCAGCACACTGCTTGATAATATTTACTTGGATATCTGTTACATTACCTGTAGCATCTCTAAGTAAACAGAACTGTTCTTCTAGAGCAGCTAATACAAGTTCTAATGAATAACCTCCTGGTATAGGAGATAATACACAAACAGGATTAATAAAAGGAAGCGGTGTAGGATTGTTGATAATGTAAGTAACTTGTGTTTCAAGAACGTCTACTCTACCTAACACTACACCTAGTGTAGTATTTGTACTAGTGCTAGCTGCAACAAGAGAACAAACTCTATTACCAATAGCTGTAACGTAATCAACAATTTGCATTGCTGTAACTGTATCGCCAAGACCGTTTACATACTGGAAACATGGAGGGATAGATACCTCACAATCAGGACAACCGTTAGTTGGTTGAGGTATGATTGGTGTTGGCTCATTGCCACACCCAGGAGCACAACCTGTGCAAGTCTCCAAGTTACAAATACGGCTTATCAAAAATTGAACTAACTCTTGAAAGTCAGCCGGGCTGCATGAGGTTAAGTTAAAACATGATAAGTCATAGGCCGTTACATTTAATATATCAAGTATTTGACATATTTCAGTAGCTGCTTTATATAGCACATCACTAACTGTATCACCTTTACATAAATTCATGCAAGGAATATCAGGTCCTTGCCAGATTACGCAGTTGGATGATATTGGATTACATCCTGATTCTTTGCTGTTTAGTGGTTTCATCCTATAAATTTATTAATAATATACATAATTTTTGTCTCATTTACAACTTTATTTATTAAGGTGTTTCACTGCAATCTAGAAATTGATTACATAATCCTAATTGAATTATTAGAATAGGTGTACCTAATATAACTGTTGGTACAGGAGTAGTGCGGCTACATAATTTGTAAGTACCAGCAGTCTCCGGAACTAATACTTGAGCATCTCCATTACAATCTATATAATTTGTATCAACAAGATTAGAATCATCATATGTCAGAGAGTAACAATAGCAAGGAATGTAAAGATCACAATCTCCGCAAGGAGTACCAAGATTTGTAATTACAACATCTCTTGGAGCAGAACTTGAAGTTACATTTCTTCCACAGAAATAAACTGTACTACCATTTCCAAAAACGGGTACCGTAACGGCAGCGTTAGGACAAGGACAATCATAAGTAATATTAACAAGCTTATCATTATCTACAACCACTTCCCAACAAGTACAAGGTAATACTTCATCCATGTAAGTACAGCCGTCAGTGATAATTACTTTACCGTCTTTACATCTAATGACAATACCAAATTCTAGAAGTTTAGAAAAAGCTTCACAAAGTTCTGACTTGGATAAAGACGGATTTACAGAAAGAAGGTACTGAAGGATTAGGCATATTTGAGATCCTGTGTTGGTCCCTGTTAGAGTGTTATACTCAACAATACCTCTTGCTTCTAGACTAGTACAACAATCTTTGCCAAGTCTTGCTGAAAGCTCATTGTAACAATCAAGAAAGTTATTTACACAAGGAGAGAATGTATAGTTTTTCGCTGCAAAAGCTGTGTAATTTGGAGAAGTCAATTGAGCTACTGTATTCATACAGCAAGTTAAAGCATCTCCTCCAACATAGCCCATAACATTTAAAAGCTGACTCGCCATAGGTAGATCTGCTAAAAAGTAAATCTGTTCACCATCTGTATTAGTACAAGAAGGACAGCAGTATGTAGAACTTACATTACTTACGGTTAATCCGCCTTGTAGTGTTGCTAGCAATTCATCTAAGAAGTTGCTGTTATTACCGTTAGGTATTCCGGTCATTGGAGTGAATGTATCTAGTGTTGCCATAGTTTATGCGGGTTGTATACAAGTAATATTTAAAGCTTCTGCATATTTTAAGAAAGTTTCTACACCACCTATAAACATTCCATTTGCATCACAATAGATAACAAGACCTAATGTTAAAAGCTCTGTAACATAATCACAAAGCTCTGTAGGAGTAGCTGTAGGATATAATGTTTGTAACACTATTACAACATTGTGAACTTGAGAAGTTTGATCATCTGTTAATGAACCATACTCAACAATTCCAAGATCTAATAAATCAAGAGAGCAGTCAGTAATATTTTTAAGTTCTTCAACATATGTTGAAAAATTAGTACAGCAGTTTAAAGGAAATTTACCAGCTCCACTCTTTTCTAAACTTGCAAGAAATTCTGTAAATTTTAAATAAGTCTGTGTAGAAGTATTAATGTTTAAACAACAAGGTTTTTCAAATTTGCAATAAAAATCTTGTGCAAACAATGTAAAGGTGTCATAGGTAGATAATAAATAAATATGACCATCTCCAAGAACACATTTTGGACAACATAAGTCACAGACTGGAAGAATTACACCAGTCTGTAAAAAAGTACCTAAAGCAGATAGGTTAATAGCTGCGGCTTTAGCTGGATCAACTTTAATTGTAAGGTTTAAAACTTGTTCAATCACATAGTTTAATGGATTAACACAAGCGTTTTCATTAAAGCATATTAAGCTTTGCTCAAATAGAAGTTCTATTGGAGACTTGCACACAACTACAGGTACTACCGCTGGGATAGGAGCTGGAGTTGGGCAGCAGCAAACTCTTGTAGGTTGGCTGCAGGTATTGCATGTATTACAGTTAGACATTATTACAATCAGTTAAGTTATTATCATTTATAGCTTTAAAGTCAAGCAGCTGTTTTTTAATCTCCCAGTACTCAAGATCTTCTTGACAACACGTTGTTAAACCGTATCTTACAGAAAGCATTTGAGCATATACTTGATCACTAAAGTTTGTATTTACTTTCTCAGTATACTCAGGAGAACATCCCGGTGTTGTATAGCCTGGACTAACAGGTCTTGTATTTAATAGTAAAGGTTGAACAACTAGAGGCGGCGGAGGTAAACAAGCAGCACAATCAGGTGTAGAAGTACCGTATTCACAAACAGGTTCTATAATAGTAGTTTGTCCTTGTGGTAAAATTATAGTAAGTGTACCTAATAAAGCTTGACCTGTGCCAACTATTGTACAAGGACCAAGACTAGTATAAGCACAGTCTGTTGCAAAAATACCTAAATCTAAGTTATTAAGCCATGTGATTAACCCACCTATATTAGTTATAAGAGTAGGTGTTGAATTATAAGTTACACCATCAATTACTATAGTAATAGCAGCATCTCCAACAGTGACACCAGAATATGTACAAAGTTGATTATATAAAGTGCATGTAGGTTCAATACAAGTTCTAGGACGTGCTTCTCTACATTCAGGATCATAATTAAAACAAAGCGTACCATAAGAATGGGTACCAAAAAAAACAAGTCCGCCGCTTATAGTCACATTACCTAAGCCTAATGCAACTAAGTCTGCAAAAAGAGTTGGTGCATCTGACCAAATAATATTATAATCAACATTATCAATAGTGATATCAATTGATACTAAACAGTCATTCCATTGGGCTGGAAACGTGTATGTGCAAGAATTAATATTTAAGGGCTCTACTATTGGCGGAAAGCTGTTTATAATAACTACTGGTTGTGAACAGTCATCACAGTTTTCAGCTAAAGTAACAATATAACATTTGTCTTTACAGCCTTCAATACTTATGACGTAATCAATATAGGCTGATAGATCAGTTCCTGTTACCAGCACGTCTGTTTCATCTGAGCAATTTGTAAGAACGTAACATACTCTGCAATCTTTACAGTCTTCACAAGTAGCTACATCAGTAACTTCAGTTACAGCTATTTCCCAAGGTTCTACAGAAAGAGGTGTTGTAAAGTCATTAAGACTTACCTCAGTTAAGACAAGACAACCCGTTGCAATTGGGCCGCCTATAGCTTCACTTAAAATTTCAGTAATTATTACATCTGCTAAACTAGGAGGTGTTATTCCATCAACTGATTCTCCTGTATAATGAAGAATTAATATTTCACCAAGTGGATTAAGATATGGTTCATTAGTACAACAATCATTAAGCGTAAAGTAATTATCTGGACAAGTCTTGCAACCAAGTGTAACACATTCTTCACAGGTATCTGTATAATTACCAATAGTAAAAGAACCTGTATAATCAACAGCATCTGTTGTTGTACCTATTGTCCAACATCCCACATTAGGATCAATGTTAGCAATACAAACTACTTCTCCAACATGATTTAGTAAAACTGAATTATCAACAATTACAGGATCTCCTCCGCCACAACATGGAGTAAGCTCTACGTTACAAACAGTCTTAGCTGCGTATAGTATTTGAAGACATTGATTTTGACCATCACAAGTAAAAAATGAATACCCCTCTGGACAATTACAACCTGATGTTTCACCTACTTGCCAAGTTTGACCTATGATATCTTGAGTTGTAAATACTATATACTGATCAAGATCTGTTGAGCCAGGTGTACCATTAGCTGTTGTTACAGCTTGTAACTGAGTTGTAGTAGCGTCATAGATTTCGAAACCTAAAGTGGCATAGCCTCCTGAATCTCTATTTCTTACATCAAATACATTATTACCAGCTGTTAAAGTAATAGGTATAATTTTCCAAGAAGAAAAGCCATACCCTACACTAGAGTGGTCAATTACTAAATTACCATTGATGTAAAGCTTATAGGCATCATCAGATGCAATACCTATGCAATATGTTTTTGTGGTTGGAATATTTACACAATAAGTAAAACCAATCCATTGATTAAGAGGTCTTGGAGGAGCTATCCAAACACCTACTTTATTTAATCTGTAGTTTGCACAATCTGCTTGACTGTAGCCTGTTCCATTACCCCATACATTATTTTGAATAGTGTTTATTACAGATACAGGGATTGTCGTTGCATCAATTAAAACGGTAGGTACAACAAAACTTCCAACACCAGGTTGAGCTTGAATTGGCCAAGGTAAATAAGTAATATCATTATAAAAAACTCCACCTACTAAACCATACGCAAAATAAGAAGCAATACAAAGTGAATCTCCTTTACTAACAGTATATGTAGTAGGAAAACAAGTAGGATTAACATAAGATGTTTTTTGACATCTTCCATCTGAACCCACTACATAACCTGGAGGACAACCACATGAAGGAGGTTCGCAGGCATCTATACATAACTGATTTTGACAACCAAAGTCAATCATTGGTATATTAGCTACAGGTGGACCAAAAGGATAAGCGCTTAATGATAGGTCTGGTCTTAAGGTTGCTGTATAACATTTACCAGGTTCAAGTAATGTCCCATCTGTATTAGGAAAATTACCAGTTCCTATGTAACGATATACGCCAGTTGTTACAAAATGTACAGGGGTATTAGAAAAAACAAATATGGTAGTCATATCCCCACAACATGAGTCTAGTTGAACTACTATATTAGTTATATTCTGTACTATTGAACTACCTTCTTGTCCCATTAGGTTTTTATTTATTTGGTGGTGTGTATAATACTTTTACATTTGATGGTGTGCGTGAACTAGATCCTGGATTACTCTTAAGACTTAACTCAAGAGATGTTATACAATTTGTGCATCCTTGTGCACCGTTTGATGCGCTACGCTTTTGGCAGCCGCAACTTAATTTTGCTTTACAATTTGGACAGATTGCGCTCATAATTTTTGTTGGTTGGTTGGTTTATTGACTAACAGGTTTTACATGATGTACAAGAGATTTTATCAAGTAGTTTTATAGCATAGTTATATTGACTCATACCTTTACTTGGCTCATGGCAATATTCAACCATGGCTTGGGCAGATTTAATATACTGTTGAATAAGACGGATTTGTTCAAGTCTCTGTTGAATTTTAATAGGAGGATCACACGTACCCAAATCTAGATCACAATATACAGCTTGAATTTTATTCAAAGCACAAGTCACACGTAAGTGATTGTACTCAGCATAAACTATCTCATTAGGAGATACACTATATTTGATAATATAAATACCATCTGGTAATGACACATAGCTTGTACCACAGTTTGCATTCTGAATTTGCAGATCACAACCAGTAAGGTTTAATGAAAAACCAGGTTGGATTTGTTGTTCTGTAAATTGAACAGGTGTATTAAATCCAGGAAGGGTAACCTGTAACAAAGGACAGATCACTTCAATTTGTGGATTATAGATACTAGTGTCTTGAACACGCAAAATAGATCTATTTAGTGTATCCGGGGTTTCTATACTTAAGACGTGTTGTGCCATATTTTACAAATAAAAAAATGGAGAGGAGAGATTAGCTCTCACTCTCCATTTAGTTTAAGTTAAGTTATTAATTATGGAGCTGTATCTGGCTCAACATCACAGTGAGTACAGGATTCAGTTTCTAAACTTACACACTGAGGGCAAGCTGCCAACCAAGCATTTAAGAATGTCTCTAAAGATGCATTAGTTCCTGTAGAAATAATCTCTAACATGTAACGGTCATTGTCAAACATACCAGATGGGTTGTTGAAACGTGGAACATTGTGTAAGATATAGTAACGTGTATATAACGCATTACGATTTACACTGTTAAGGATTTGATCTCCTTGAGTAACCTCCCTGATACGAATATCAGTAGCAAAGAAGTTCTGTAAGTAAGACTCAGCTAAGATCAAGTCACGAACAACTTGCTCACCAAAGCCCATACCTTGTACACCACGACAATCGTTGTATACACAAAGACCTTCAAATACACATGGATCACCGTTGTAATCAACTAATGATGCATATAAACGTACTGGCTCTTTTTCAAAGAAGTCAACAATTTGGAAAGAACAGTTACCAAACTTAGTCTCAACGTAAGCTCCAAATAAACGCATACCTGCTTCACACTCATCAACCCATGCAGCAGCTTGAGGAGATGCAGCGTATTGGTCAACACCTGTTGGTGAAGTCCACCATTCAGCTGTAGTTACTGGAGTGTTAGTTCCATCATAAGTTACAGTTGTTCCTGGAGCATACCAAGCAACACCAGTGTAGTCATAAACTACAGGAGCTACTAAGTCTTTTAAGTAGTTGTTTAAAACTAATGCTTTTGCCCAAGCTAAGTATACTAAAGTAGGATCTACGTTAGTAGGAGTTGGACCTGAACAACATCCTGTGTATGCAGAAAGTGTTTGGTAAGCATTATGGTTTAAGAAACGTAATGCTGGAGAACCTTTGATGTCAATTCTTAAGTAGTAAGTTTCACCACATAAGTAGCTATAACAGCAATTTGCTTGTACAGTTCCACCTTGGAAGTTATCTGCAGGTAAACCTGGAATAACTGTTTGAGGAGTAGTCCCAATAGAAATTACTGACTGTTGAGGAGTACATGTTTCAACCTTATACACTCTTTGAATGTATTTAGGGTTAATCATTTTTGATTTGTTAGATTCTTTGTAACCTCCAATGTATTGGTTCAATTTATCTTTAGTCAACAATGAAGCTGAAGCTAAGATTAATGGACAACAATTTGCAGGTGAAAAGAAAGCAGTGGTAACAGATTTCCAAGTAGTAGGATCAAAGAATCCATAAGATCCTGGTCCATAGTTATTAGCAGCTGTTGCACTAGTTTCACTTAATACTACTGAATCTTTTCCAGCAGTAATCAAGAATCCATTTACTAGATTCGCGTTAGGGTTTTGACCGGCCCCTGCTCCGGATACCTGAGTTCCTAAGAACATCTTGGTAAAGGCGTGATTAAAATAAGCCATGATTTTTTTTTAGATTTGAGGGTTTATAAACATATGATTAAATATAAGCATTTTTTTGTAATGCACAAAATATTTTTGTAATTATTTTAAAAAAACTAATTTGTACTTGGCAGAGTTCAATGTGCTCTTCACATTATCTAAGTCATTTACTAATTCACTATACGGTAATTGGCTTTGTAGCATGTTTACCATGTTGATTATTTCTCTGATATAAGAGAGCGCATCTGTTACAGAAGCTAAGTTTCTAGGAGCAACATCTGTGTACTCTAGTAATTTTTCAGAGGCTCCTTGAAAGCCTTCAGCTAAATCATCAGCATGACCTGGTAAAGCATCATAAAGCTCATTTAAAGCTTTGTGACCAGCGTATGATCCTATGCCTGTTATCTTCAAGTGCAACTTATGCATTGAGGTAGCCGCATTCATCAGTTCTGATACACATGCACTCACCATATTTTCCAAAGAACCTCCAGTGGGTTTTGCGCTGTATTCTCCTGGTGACATACTAGGTACGTCTCTTTTTAACATTCTTGGTTTTTCCATTTTATTTATTAGTTATTGTCTTCTACTGATTGAGCCTGGCGTTGCATTTGAAGTTGAGATTCAATATCACCTGCTATAATTTTTGCGCATTCATCAACAAAAAGTTCTATAAGATCATCTTTAAACTCAGACTCTACATCATTAGCTGGAGTGATTCCTGTATAAGGATCTTTTACTCCGGCCATCTGAATTCTTATAGGCTGGCGATAATACACAAGCTGCGGATCAACAATCTCAAATTCACCATTAGTGTAAAGTTGGATTTTGTTTCCTTTGAATGTAGCAAAAGTCTCACCCCATTCAAAGCTTGGTTTTTTGTTATGATCTCTCAATAACTCATTTAAGTTAGCTTGTTCAGCTAAATAGACCACCATAGGTCTAGCTGGACAGCATTCTGATTTAGCATCAGTTGAAATTCTCTTCCAGCGTAGATAGTCAAAGGGAAGATCCACACTCTCATAATAAGTTTTACGGTCGCTCATTGTCAAGTCATAGTTGCTTAGCAAGACTTGAAGATCGTCAACGCGACTAGTTGATTGCTCATCTCCTTCTTGTTTGGTATTAGTACCATGCAAGTTTCTACGGCACCAGTCTACCTGACCCTTGTTAAAAGCTTCAACAATTTGCCAGTCCATGATATTATCATAGTCATTACTAGCAAGTTTATTAAGTCTTAACCGTACTTTTAATATGATTGTTGAGTTTAGCATTTCCACTTACGTAAAGCCTTATTGATCCTTGAATCAGGATCTCTGGCTGTTTTTGCACTAGTTAATTTTTTCTTCATACCAGACATACGGGCACAAAAAGAATCTCTTCTTGAGCCTCCCTCTGGTTGAGGAGCTTTAAGGTTTCCACCCGTTTCTCTATTGTAAGAAGCTCTGCCTTTAGCATTAAGCCCTCCACTAGGAGCTTTACCTTCTTTACGCTGCCAACTTGGAGTTTTCATTTTTGCCATCTTCTTTTTCTTTTACTGCTTTACAGAAAACAATCACATCTTCATGTGTAAATTCTGATTTGCATACATTATACATAAATATAACAATTTTTATATTATTTTTCAAATAAGGTTTTGAACTATCTGTTCTGTCTATAGAAGGTACCCAAGGGTTTTTAGCATGTACAGACTTCCTTACTTCTGTTTCTAAATCAAACTTAATACCTGTCACCTCACAATATCCTTGTTTTATTTTTTTATAAATGTACTCCGTGTCAAAATCTGGTTTAGGCCAGCCCATAGTTTTAGCTCTTTTTGAAGCATTACCCATGAGTCTTTGAGCTCTAAGTTTATCAGGATTGTTTTTCTCCCATTCTATTTTATAACACCTATTACATCTCCCATTTCCACCTTTAGCAAAAACAGACTTATCACCCTGTTTGTTACAGGAAATACAAGTTTGCCAAGCTGGTGACTTTGCCATCTTATTTATTTTTAGCCATTTTTTTAAATGTCAAAGCTAATGCTTTTGCTTTACCTGTGCAACCTGGTTTACTAATCGGTGTACACTTACCCTCAGTTCCTCTTTTTTTAATAGAGGCTGTTGCTTTCTGTATCCACTTCTTATCTGCCATGATTATTTCTTTTTAGCTGTTTTAGCTGAGTTAATAAATGCTTGTTTAGTTGGAGCACCTTTAGCGCCAACTTTACGCATCTTCTCGCCAGAGCCCGCTGCGATGCGGGCTTTCTTAGCGTGAATGTTTGCATATAATCCTGGTTTAGCCATTACTTTTTAGCTTTAGATGGGACAGCTCCTTTTGGAGGAGTCATACCACCGGTTTTACCTGTAGGTTTTTTTACAGCTTTAACTGGGGCATTTGTACCACCAGTTTTGCCTGTTGGTTTAGTAACCACTTTAGGCGCTTGGTTTTTAGTTTTCATGGTTGTTTTTTCTTTTTAGCAAGATATGCATTTGCAGCTCTTTCTGTTTTTAAAGTTTCTTCATATCTCTTTGGATTAAGAGGATTTTTTTCATCACCTCCTGAAAAATGAGCTTTCATTTTAGGAGTTAATTGCAAAGCTCTATTG
>Ga0315284_10001637_pt1 | contig 32011 bp, 28 predicted proteins | sample YL17G09_16_MG_FD_203696 | JGI IMG/M metagenome (GOLD analysis project Ga0315284, IMG submission 203696) | Sediment microbial communities from Yellowstone Lake, YNP, Wyoming, USA - YL17G09_16 | ecosystem: Environmental > Aquatic > Freshwater > Lake > Sediment | place: USA: Wyoming | collected... | reverse complement strand
GGGGTTATTGCTCCAATCATCGGTGCTGTGAAAATGTAGACTCCAAAGAAGATTATCAAGCCTATTGTGAGCCTGATCCATTCAGCTAGGGGGATGAAGTTCAGGATGACGTACGTTGTGATTGCTGTGATGCCCGAGGCTGCGAATATTTTGGCTGAGGACTTGAAGTCTGCTTTGACTCTATAGTGTTTCCATGCCCAGTGAAGGCCCCAGAACATGCTTGGCAGTCCAGCGAGGAGGCTTGCAAGTATGAGGCCTATTATTCCAAATGTTGGGATCAGGAGAAAGCCTAGAGGAAGACCGATTGTCAGCGTTAGTATGCTTTGTTTCATGAGTGTTTTTGTTTCTCCCACGCCGATCAGGAGGCTGCCTAGGCTCGAGCTTCCCAAGACAACAAACAAGTTGCCTACAACGTACAGAGTTAAGAAGAAAGGTGCATAAACATATCGTTCTCCAAATAACGTGGAAATCATAGGACCTGATAAGACCATTATGGCCATAGTTGCAGGCACCAACAGAATCGTAGTGTATTTTACGGATGAAGTGAAAACGGTCTTCAGAAGTTCGTGTTCTTTTTGTGGGTCGAGTTTTGCGAACGCTGGAAACAGCACAGTGGCTATTGGGATCGTAAAGAATGTCAGAAGCACGGAAAAGTTGGCTGTTGCCGAATAGTTACCGATCATCACATCACTGGCGAAAGATGCCATCATGAATGCGTAGAATTGTCCCAGAAGGCCGCCTAGAATGGAGGATATGGAGAGTGGTACTCCGTACTTCAACATTGTCTTCAATGTCTTGGATATTTCGAGCTTGCCTGCTCCCGGTTTTTTCAGAGGTCTAAACAAGACGAAATACAGTGTTGCGAGGCCGATGATTCCTGCGGCTAAGAAAGACAGTGTGTAGCCTAGAACGGCTCCGAGAACACTGTATCCGAGAAGTACCAAGACTGGACCTGCTATCGTTTTTACTATGGATTGGCAGATCACGGTGAAGCTGTTGAGTCCCATTCTTTCGAAACCTATGAAGCTTGATTGGGCTGCTGCCAGTAATGATCCTGCGAATATGGTTATTGAGACTATGGATATGAAGGACACTGACTCGGGCCTATGAAAAATTGTGGAGCCTATGAAACTTGCAAGGAACAGGGAGAGAAATAAAAGGATTAGACCCGTTGCGACCTCAAAGATTAGTCCAGCAACAATAATATTGCGCGTGTCTGCTTCTTTCTTCGATGCTCTGCAGTTGGCTATGTATTTTGTCATTGCAGAGTTGACGCCCCAGTCTCGAAACAGGTTTATCATCAATGATGGAATCAGTGCGACAGCATACAGCCCATATTCTGCAGGGGACATGAGTCTTGTCAGAACAACCGTTCCTACGGCCATTACTACTGTGGATGCTGCCACGCCTATGAGCAATTGAAGGCTTCCAGCCGCAGAAACCTTGCCCATCTCCAAAGCCTTGCCCATGGAATCTCACCAGTCTTGAGGTCTCTAAACACGTTATGCAGAATTTGAGAGATCTTGTAGGCTTATTTGTATCTTGAAAGGCGTTCCAGTATGAAAGCCAGAGATCCTAAATCGAATCTTGTGCAATACGATGCCAAACGTAGAGTTGGAGGAATGCTTTTGAATTTTCGCTTCACGTTATCTACTCTTTCTCCTAAAATGTGCAGGTCCTTGATTGATCCGACTCCGTTCCTTTGGGCTAGCTTAACATGCTTTACATTTGAAATGCCCATGATCTTTGAGCAGACATGGTCTGTAGCTACGGGATCGTTTCCGGCAACGATTAGATTCATGCGTAAGGGTTTTCCATTGGAAATTGGTCCCATTCCTTCTAAAGCGATTATGCCGTCAACCAAACAAATATGAGGTTTCATAAAAGCAACAGCCTCCACTATGGTCTCGTTTAAATTCTTATGAAACTTGGCTTTTTTCCAGTATGGAATTGCGCCGAATTGATTCTTTAGGCAGCACGTTATTTTGGTGTCCGTATGGGTTTTCAGTTTTGGCACGGTAAAGAATAGGTCAGCCTCTTTTGTTATGGCAGGTATCTCTTTGACGTATCTGCCGTCCACACGGATCTTCTTGTCCTTAGAAAGGTTCATCAAGGATATTCCCTTCGTTCTTGCTAGTCTGCTATAGCCGAGGAGCTTGAACGCGGTGTCTGCCTTCATTTCAGTGGCGTCTGCTTCTCCGATTATGATTCTTGCGTCGCTGTTTATCCTCTCGCGAATATAGTCTATCAGGCAATCTACAACGCAAACGTCTGTTGTGATGCCAGTGTCTGCCGAGTAGTAATGGCACAAATTGGGCTTAATCAGGGCTGTATCGACACTTCTTGGAGTAATCTTAATGTAATCCAGCGCTTTGTAGACAGCCTTTCTGCAATTGTCGTTGACTACGCGAACTATGCTGACATGCGCCACTATAATCTCTCCTTTTGATCTAGGACAGAATAGATTCTCTCAATGGTTGCAATGCAGTTTGCGCCTTCCGTTCCCGTTGCGAGAGATCCGACGTAGGTGTTTTTCAAACATGAAGCTGTAAAAGCTTGATCTTGCCAGTAGTGTCCTGAACCATCATAGTGGGAAGAACCGAACCTTGAAAGCACCCAGTCTTTCATGGTTCGTGTATCTCTAGCTATTCTTTCACCCATAGTTCCGATGACTTCGAGGCTTTCGTCGTGAAACGTCGTGAACCAACCAACTTCGATTGAGATCACAGTGTTTCTGTCAGCTTTCAACAGACAGAAGGCATATTCCTCAACAGGCATATCTAGTATCCTTCCCAAGCTTCCGCCCAGAACTGTCGGCGTGGAGTGCGGGTAGACCCATTGTACAAGATCTATCATATGCGATCCTAAGTCGAATAATGCCCCTCCGCCTTTCTCACGTGCAAAGTACCAATCAATGGCGGATTTGCGAAACCTTCGCGGACCTTCTCCCACCATTCTTGCCTTGATTAACACGGGTTGTCCGAGAATTCCGTTTTTAACTTCTTGTCTCAGGTTGATGTATTCGGGGTTAAATCTTTTCTGCGTTCCCACTGCGAGTATTAAGTGGCGTCTAATAGCTTCTTGTGCTAGTCGTGCGGCTTGTATAGACGTCGTTGCCAATGGTTTTTCAACGAGGACATGTCTGCCAGCCCTTATTGCTTCGATTGATTGTGAGTAATGTAATGAGTTGGGGGTTGCTATACAGACGGCGTCAACTTCCTTCAGAAGCTGCTGATAGTCAGAAATTGTGGAGACTCCGTACAGCCTCCTTGCCTTTGCCAACCGACTCTCTGACATGTCGAATGCACATACCTTTCCAACGCCTTTCATTCTGACGAAGTTGCCCAAGTGAACTAGTCCCATGGATCCGCAGCCCACGATTCCGATGGTTAAACCGTTCATTCACAATCCTCCAAAGTGATGTTATTGTTCAAGACCTTATCAAGGCATGATCCATGCTTCTCTTATCTAAAACCATTTCGAAAACGTCTAAGTAATCTTGAGCAATCCTTTTCCAAGAGTACCGATCAACGAATTCCCTAAACTTGGGTGTTCTGGCGCTCATGCCATCTGAGACTGCGGCTAGCAGTGCGGATGCGTATTCCTGAGGGCTTTCCACATTCACGAAATGCCCATAGTCATCTAGCAGGAGCATCTTTATTGGTTCTGGATTCGTTACGACTGGTTTTCCCAAGCTGACTGCTTCGATTATTGCTAAGGAGCAAGCTTCCATTAATGAAGGAAGTGAGAATACATCACAGATTTCGTATAGCATTAGAACATCATCATGAGGGATTTTTCCAAGAAATAGCACCTTGTTTTGGATCGAATCGACCATTTTCTGCAATCTCAGCTGTTCAGGGCCTTCGCCAACGATTACCAAAGTTGCAGTCTCTTTTATGAGTTTAAAGGCTTCAATCAATAAATGAATTCTTTTCTGAGTGTCTAGTCGAGCTACCGTTAGGATCGTTTTCCCATCTTTCGGTATGTTATACTTCGCGCGCATCTTTTCAAGCAGCTCCGGCTGGCTACTCTTTGTCTCCGTGCCATTGATGATGAATTTGACGTTGAGACCGAGTTTTCTGAGTTTTTCGAGTGATATGGGTTCATTGACTATTATCATGTCTGCCTTTTCATAGAGCTTCATGCGGTACCAGAGGCCACCTTGGCTGATCATTATGGTTGGGCAGCCTAGCAGAAGTGGTACTATCGTTTCTGGCAAGGTTATCGTTAGCACTATATCAGGTTTGATTCTGCTTACGCTGGATAAGAGAGAAGGAACTAGTGTGAAGCTTTCCATCTCGAAAGTAGGAAGGAGAAATGATAGCCGACTTACAATAGGCATGTTGTCAAAATACTTTCGTGACACAAAGGGAAACTGAAACACTTTTACTCCTGCAGAACCTCTTTTCTCCCCCTTTCCACAAAGGACGTAAACATCATGTCCGCTTTCGACCCAATACTTGCCTAGATATTCAAGAGCAACCTCAGGTCCACCGGGCCAAGATGCAAAACCGCTGCTTATTGCACAGATTTTCAATTATCTTCACTCCATATGATAGTGTATGATCAGGTTTGCCGGATGGTCAAACTGCTTGACCTTGAGGCTTTGCTAGCCACTGAAGGCCTTGGGCAAGAGGTACTGTGGGCTTGAATCCTAGTATGCTGATGATCTTACTTATGTCAGCGTAGCTGTTTCGTATGTCGAATTGTCTTGCAGGTGCGTACTTAGGTTTGATGTGCGCCTTCCCAAAGATAGTCTGCAATGTTTTCAACAGCTCGTTTATGGTAATGGGCGTACCCGTGCCCACATTAAAGACTTCATAGGAACAATTTCGTTCCATGGCAAGAACGTTTGCTTCAACAACGTCCTTGACGTTGATGAAATCCCTTGTCTGTTCTCCATCGCCATAAATTGTTGGCTGTCTATTTCTTCTGAGATTCTTCATGAACTCGGTAATTGCGCCAGCATAGGTTCCCCCTGCTTGTCTGGGTCCATAAATGTTGAAGTAGCGCAGACAGACAGTTTCAAGACCATAGGTTTTGTTAAATGCTTTCAAGTATGATTCTGCAGCGATTTTAGACGCTGCGTAAGGCGAAATCGGGTGGAGTGCAGCGCCTTCTTTGATTGGCAGTTTCTGTTGTTCTCCGTATACGGCTGCAGAAGAAGCAAAAACGAAACGTCTAACGCTGCATTTCAAGGAGGCTTCGAGGAGATTCAACGTTCCATTGACATTAATCTCGTTTGCCAACGAGGGAACATTGACTGATTGCTGGATATTTACGAGCGCGGCTTCATGAAAAATCACATCGATGTCTTTCAAGGCTTCTCTAATGGTTCTACTGTCTCGAATGTCTCCTTTGATAAGACGACAATCGGCTTTTTCAATGCAGGTTCTTAGGTTTTCGGGCTGGCCTGTGCTAAAATCATCGATCACGGTTACCTCCAAGTCTTTTGCCAATAACCGCTCAACGAGATGACTCCCTACGAAACCTGCTCCACCAGTCACAAGAACACGCACTGACTTGGATCTCATAAAGCTCAAGCCACCTTATCGAGTTATAGAGTTTATCTGTATAGCCTAACGTGCTTGGACAACAACGTTTTCTCCGAGCTTTCCCTTTTCACCTTTCATCTGAAATCTGTCTCAAGTCACAATGAGCTGCCGCAATCGTTTTACATCAGGTTCGGCCAAGAACCACTGCAAGTTTTCTTACGTTTCGTTGTAAAGAGTATTTCTCCTCTGCAGTTCTTCGAGCGTTGCGGGAAATCGACTCTTTTAATGTTTCATCTTCAATTAGTCTTTGGAGCTTTTGTGTCCATTCATGATGATTTTTGCACAGGAAGCCATTGAATCCATCTTTTATGATGAAGTTGTGTTCCCCGACTGCACTTGCGACTAGAGGTACGCCGGCAGCCATGTAGTTGATGACCTTGTATCCACCCTTATATTTATCCCATTTACGGTTTGAGAGAGGTGCCAAGCCGATGTCAATTGATCCGAGTATTTGACTTTCGCTTTCAATAGTCCATAAAAGCGGGCGGATCTTAACACTTCTTTCTTTGAAATCCTTGAACAATGAATCGTAAGGCTCGTATTGGTCATTGCTTTGCGCAGAGAATATCATGAGCTCAAAATCATGGGTTTTTGTCAATTCTGCCAGCGGATTAAGAACCTCATCGAGGAAAATCGTTGTCGACGGTGGTCCAAGGAAACCTAGAGTAGTTAGACTCCACTTCTTGCGCACTTTGGCTTGTGATACGTTTTGTAAATTGACACAAGTCGGCATAAATATCACGTTCCGAATGTTTTTTGGCATAACACTGTAATTGATGACTCCCCACTATTACTACATCAGAGACAGTAAGTAGCAACGGTATCTCCAAAGGACTGTTTAGGAACAGACCGTCATCAATGTCATACAAGAGTCTCTTTTTAAATACAAATTTGGATAAAAAAACCGAAAACAAACGAACTGAAAGTGGGACTAGGTACGCCGTGAAGTATTCGAGACAGAAATCTCACTTTCATCCAACAAATGGATTCGTATTCTGTTATATATCGTTGGATCAGTATCCCCGTCTCGTCATCTGAATTCTTTACAACTATCATTTTTCTCAAGAAATCTTTCATGACATGTACAAATTCAGTATTGATTTGGGACTTGGTTTTTCGTAGGGATGCCAAACAACGTCAAGGCCTTGTCTGCTAAGAGCCTCAACCACATTCTTGCCTCTCAATCTCGACGCTGGATCGAAAAAGACCCGAAGCTGTAACAACGAGAAGCCTTTTCAAATTGCAAGCCGTCTTTTGTTCAAGAAGAGTTACATCTCAGAGCAAGCGCGAGCGAGGATCAATATGGTGGTCAGATTTCGGCAATTTGAGTCAGATCACGGATTCTCAAAAGAGCTCTCATATATCTCGCATTTGCCACTGCAGTAGGCTTTGTTAAAGAAGCTGACGGTCAATGATATCCCGGTTGTATTATACTTTTCTGTGGTCATATTCATTGTTTCGTTGGTGAAATTTATCCATCCTAGGAAGACAATGCCATTCAACGCCACATTTGCCTCGTCGTATATTTCATGTATAGTATTTGAATAAACCATGCCATACGAATTCAAAGCGCGGACAGAAATGGGATCACGAGCCGAAACGTAGATAGGCGACCTGGAATAGTTAACGTTCCCTAAGACCCATCTAGCACCATAAACATCATATTCTTCAACAAGCGACTGTTCAATGTAAGGCGTAAAGCCCATCCTTTTCTTGCTCAAAGGAATAGAATAGTTAATCTCCCCAGTCACTTCATAGACGAAACCTGTTTGAAATAGAAAGAAAGGCACAATAACAAACATAAGTAATGCAATACCAAGCGCGGGTTTCAAATTCTGTCGAACAAGACGTAATATCCCTAAACCACCAACGCCAAGTAGAGGAGCCAGAAAGAAAAGCACTAGGTGATAGAAGCGAATCATGTTAAGAGTGTTGGCAAATGAAGGAACAATCAAGCATGCCGCGAGTACTGCCATATTCAAGAGCACGATCGAGAAATACTCAGCACCTAACACCCTTTCCTTGCGCTTCAATATGAGATAAAGAAACCCCACAATAATCAAAAATTCTGTGATGTAGAAGAATCCTCTCCCAACCAAATGCCAGAAAGTGGGTATCCCTGCAAGTCCGATTCCTTCCATAACTGAAGAGCCTCTCGCTTCAACAACTAGAAACTGGTTCATGAAATTGCCCGATACCCATTGGTAAGTCTCCAGAAGTCCTTTGAAGGGTCCAGAGTTCGATATGTAGATGTACCATGAAAACATTGTTGTAGAGAACAAAGCAATCATGCTGTAGCCCGATTTCCAGTATCTCTTTTTCACGATAGCCTTGTAAAGTCCCACGCCAATTATCATGAATAGGAAAAGGTACGAAGTCGAATAGTGTGAGAAAACTAACGCAACACTGAAGAAGGCAAACAGAATCCACTTTCCCGTTTTCTGTAGGCGATCGTCCAGTAATACCAAGAAGATCGAAACATAGAACAACTCAGCTATCATTTGACGTATGTTGCCAATTGTCACATCTGTAAAGAACACAGAATTCGCCATAAAGAATAATACAGATACAAAGGAAATTCTAGAGCTAAATTCCTTCCTGTACAGCAAGAAGAGCCCTAGTGAAACTAAAGAGAATATTGTCGGAAAGGCCAATTTGAAAACCCACGTTCCGTCAATACCTAATATGTTTGAGTAAATCGTCGGTAGAATAGTGACGCTCAGCATAGCATTCAGCCAGTTATAGCCGAGGTCAGTTGAATGAACTGTGGGATTCCAGCGCGACGCCGTTTGGGTGATTCGAAACAAATGGTATTCCATGTGGATGTCTCCGCCATAGATGTAACTAGAAGCAAGAGAAGAATGTAGAAGGAGAGCCACAGCGATCATGCACAAAGCAAAGGCAAGAAAGACGTCACTATTCAATTTTTGACGTATACAGACCACGACTACCAACAACGACGTTAGAGTAATCATACACAATAGAACAAGGTTACTTTCATATACATTTGCTGCGTAAGACCCTATCACGCTAAGAATAGGCAGTGAAAGGAATGCTAGTGCCCACAAAATCTCTTTTTTGTTTTCTCTTCGGATATACATTTTCTTTCCTTGGGATTTGTTAGTATCTCTGATCAAACTAAAGACCGCAATTACCTCAACTAGGAGGATGATCGAAAGAGACACAGAAATCGTGGAAAGCGGAGCGTTGATTCCAATAATGGGAAGGAAAGTGTTAATTAGCAACCCAAAAGCCATGAGGAAGGAAACACTCAACCCTACAGAGAAAAAGATGGTTTTCAATAAGCCTAGATCATCAAGCTTAAGCAGTCTGACTAACACCAATCCTGGCACAACAGTCAGATAAATGAATCCCAAGATCGCTCTTGGCACGTACAGATTCCAAAAGATGACGACTGTCAGCACAGACGATAAGAAAGTCACCGTCAGCAGGAAAATCGTCGAATGTTGGTCAATTTCTGCCAGCAATTCTTCCGTCAATTCCAAACTACCTCAGAATCAGGAGACGGTCATAACTGGATTTGAATGTGCCACGTAGGAACTGTCTAAATCCAAGGACGTTTCCTTCAAATTTACCCCTGAGACAGCGCAATTCCTTCTTCTTTAGAGCAAGCATGCTGTCATACATGAGCGAAACTAAGCGATACATAACAGATAGGCCTTTCTCTTTTCCATACAGACGATAAAACAGCAATTCCATTTCAGTTTGAAACGCGGCCTTCTTTCGACCTGATAGCTCCCGACTCAAAGTTTCTCCATGAGTAACATGGAAGACCTTAGCTTTAGGATCAAAGATCAGAGTGTACCCCTGTTTCCAGATGTACCAGGCAAGTATTTGTTCCCAACCAGCCCCTAGCTTGCTTTGATCTTGAAAGTTGAAGCCCACTATTGCCTTGCGAAGAACAGACATATTCGCTCCCATTCCGAGAAAGGACTTGATTGATCCATTTTTTCTCCAGTACGCCATATTCCCGAGAGAGGCGACATATCCGCTCTTCGTGACGTATGTGAAATGTCCTTGCGCTCCTGGCAAGGGTTTGTTCCAAAGAGATAGACCTAACCGACTGAGCGGATACAGGAACGGTGACTCCTCCTTTTCATGCACTGCCTCTAGTTTTCCATTGCAGAGTTTCGAAGAGACAACATCCCCTGCCACACCCGCAATATCAAGTTTTTCATATGCCTCAACATGTCTCTGGAGCAAATCCTCAGCGGGCACTGCATCATCATCGAGGAAATCGATGATATCTCCAGTCGCAACTCTTAATCCTAGGTTCAATGCATTTGTGACATATCCGGTCTTCTGAAACACTGTCTTGATGTCAAGCGTATTCCTGTACTGTGCAACCAGATCCTCTGTACCATCATTAGCCGGCCTTACTACAACTATTACATCAAAGTCCCTAAACGACTGCTTACTAAGGCCATGTAGGACAAGATCTAGCAGATTGCGTCTATTATAAGTAGGTAAGATTACAGAAAGTGAGCGCATTCCCAAGATCCTCTCTCCAAGATTTTGTTAGTTGTCCGAAATTGCCCTATAGGAATTGAACACTTTCAGGAATCTAGAACTGAAGGATTCTTCACTGAAAGATCGCGCGATATTCGTGATTTTGTTCGATTCCTGAGGAGACCATTTGAAGACAGCTCGCTCCAATTTTTTAGCGGCCTCCTCTAATCCATTGAATCTTAGAGCGTTGGGAACAAATTCCTTAGGGCCCCCAGAATCATGGACTACAGGAATGCAACCAGAAGCCATTGCTTCGGCTATTGACACGCCAAAATGCTCTCCGTCGGTCACATGGAGAAAAGCCTTTGCTGTTCTGAGTACGGCTAGTAGTTTCGCCCTAGGAACATCTGTTAGAACTTCAACTCTATTTTCGACATTACAGGCCTTGATTGTTTTCACGAGTTTCTCTAGTGTCACAGGAGATTGTTTTATCCCTATTATTAGAAAACGAATGTTTTTGTCAGTAAATTTGGCGATTCTTGGAACCAAGTCTAGTCGTTTTTCTGGTGAGATGCGCGACACTGATACGACAATGTTCTCTCGCAGACATGAATCATCTGTATCAATGTAGAAAACGTTTGATATTGGCGGATACAGCAGTTCAGGGCGCATGCCTGTAATACTACTTATAGCATTCTGAGTATACTTGCTGTTTGAAAAGACGAGTCGTTTAGACTGCCTGACTGTTCTTCTTTCGTAAAGGAGATATGGAAGATAATATGAAGATCGCAACTTTCCCATCTTAGGAATCTGTAGGCGACCGTAAAGCGGAAAATGAACATATGTTACATCCGCGCCCGGCAGGATTGCGTTAGAATGAGTATCTATGAGGACGTCGCACCTAGACTTCAGCAGCATTGTGCGAAAACCATCAGTATACACATTGTGAAGGTCTGTGACCGGGAAAAACTCTAGAGGAAAGATAATTTCACTGTCAACCTTGACCTTGCGTCCAAATACTTTCATAATCTTAGCTTGATCTATTCTTTCGTTAGTCAACGAAACGATCCTGTGATTGCTTTCCTTCAAAGTGTTGATTATGTTCACCGCTACCCACTCAGCACCTCCGCAACCATTGAGTGCAGGATGAAAGACTCCAATTATCAATCTCCCCGTGCTCACCTCTACTCCTCCATACTTGTTCCGTCTTTTGAAAACTTTTCAATAAAAATCTCTAGGTCTCCATAAAAGTAATTCATGTTTCTGATGATTTTTTCCAAGCCCCAATTCCACCAAGCAATTTCAAGGAGTTTTGTTATTTGCTCACGGGTAAATCGAAATCTCAGCACTTTGGCCGGAACACCCGCAACGATAGCGTATGGAGGAACGTCATTTGTGACAACTGCTCCTGCACCAATTACCGCTCCGTCATCGATTTTGACCCCCGAGAGAATTATAGCTCTTGAACCGATCCAGACATCATTTCCGATAATAACAGGCCCTCTCGAAAATGTATCTGCTTCCACATTCTCTACGAACCTTGATCGCAACGGAAAAGTAGCCACTCGGTCGTACCGATGTTCGCCACTGACAATGATCACTACATCATCGGCAATTGAACAGAACTTCCCTATCTTAACTCTGTCGTCTCTCCGAAAGGACAATACTGTGGGGATGCCATAAGTATATTCACCTATGCTAACGGTCCCTTTGAAGGGCTGAAATTTTGAAATGAGCCCCTTCCATAGAACACCCGTAATTACGGAGAACAAACGAACCATAATGACACCAAATCAGTTAATACGATTCTTTGGTCCGACTCACACTCGTCGATTGGAATCATGATTTTGATTATGTATATGTGTAAAACATACAGTCAGAAAGACTTATTAAATATTAATATATCATATTCATCCTCTTAAAATACCCGATCTTCCATAATTACGCCAAAGAAGGTTAGTCTGAAATTGCACGGGCGAACATGGCTTGCGTCAAGCCTGAAGAAACATAGCGCACCCAACGTGATTGCTTTATCTTTGATTCTTGAGCTTACCGCTTTTTCCATCGTGGTTGCAAGCTTTTCTGGAGCAATTGACATCCGAAACACAGGCTCGATAGTATACGGAGTTCCCCCTCTGCATATTGATGGTAGACACGTCAAGGATAGTCTGAATCGAACAGTTGTACTTAGGGGGGCTAACTACGCAAGATTCATCGATACTCCCTATGGAGATTGGTTGCGACCTGATGGACTCATCAACTGGGGCAGCTGGAACATCAATGCCGCGACTTCAAACCTCGATGAGATGGAAAAATGGGGTATGAATGTGGTTCGAACATTTGCGACGGTTGAATGGTGGGCAAACAATACTGGAAATCATCGGCAGATAATCAAAGCATGGGCTTCTCTAGCAGCCCTTCGAGGAATTTACGTTGTCTATGGTTTCTGGCGTGTTACAGGCTCAGGTACGCAGTCAGGTCTTCCATACCCGCCTTATTGCGAGGCCAATAGCTACATCAAGAATGAAACCGATTTTGTCAATCTCTGGCAGGGAATAGCCAACGAGTTGAAGGAGTTTCCTGGTATCATATTCGAGCTTTGGAATGAACCTGGGGGCAATGAAACTAGTTGGTTCAATGTTGTTCAACAATGCATAACTGCCATCAGATCAACCGGTGCTATCAATCTTATCGTTGTGCAATGGGGAACTTGCATATTTGTGAACATGGAAGGACACGGCATTGCGCCCGACACAGTTCTGGGAATGGAATGGGTCGAAAGGCATCCATTATATGATCCGGCTGGCAACATTTTATACAGTACGCATATTTACCGAGACAATCTTCAGAAGACAACCAGTCCAACATACACATGGGCCTATTCATATGATGACTTGAAATTGGCGTTTCACTATGCTAAGGTCGATTACGTTATCAATAATTTGAGCAAACCTGTGTGGATAGGCGAAGTCGGTCCAAACCAGTGGAACACAAACGAGATTGAAAATGAGTACAGTTTCTATAATAATACCCTGACGATCATGAATGAATGGCAAATAGGTTACGCTGCGTGGTGGTGGTGGGTGACTGGCAACGCATGGGGCCACATAGAAGGTGGGCAGACTGACTACAAGCCAAATCGCGCAGGGCAAATACTAAAGTATGGCATAAACATGTCAACCGTGCCCCCATGAAAAGCTATTCACGAGAAACCATTCGCCATTCAGATTGAGTTCGACAATTAGTCATGTTGATCAGGAATGGGATTCACTCTTCTATATCACTTAGACAACAAGTTTCCATAAACCGTGCACAATTTGTCAGTGATCGTTTTCCAGTCATATTTCTCGACGACTAGTTGTCTTGCCATTCTGCCTATTCTGATCGAGAGTGCCTTGTCGTGCAGCAGTCTAACTACACTTGCAGAAAACACACTCATATCATCCTCAATCAAAATGTTGATGCCACTATCGGTCTCTAGCCCTTGGGTTCCTATTGTTGTTGAGACTACGGGAAGGCCGCATGCGAAGTATTCGAGGATTTTCAATCTAGTACCAGATCCGTGAAGTAATGGAGCTATTGCGACGTCAAATGTCCCAAGAATCTGCACCAGATTCTCAACGATCCCAGTGAAAATCATATAAGGATTATCGGGTAGTTGGCGTGGTTTTCTCCCGACCACAAGAAATCGCACTCCAGGAATCTTGTTTGAGATATTTGAAACCAGGTTCGAACTGATCAGTTGAACTGCTTCTTGGTTGGGTGGGTACTCCATATTTCCAACAAAACCAATTACTTGAAACTCCTCAAGGTTATATTGATTCTTGGTTCGCAACGCGTCAACTTCAGGTTTGAAGGTTCCTGTGTCTACGCCGTTCGGTATTACAACTACATTGTCTGGCTTAATCCCGTATCCTGTTATCAATCGCTTGTCAACCTCAGAGACTGTCAGTATAAGTTTTGCACATCTATACGAGATCCTTTCGAGCCAAACTTCCAACATTTTCCTGAGGGTCTTCAAGTGTTCCAGTCTCAAAGATTGAAATGCATCATGAGAATCCACAACAATGGATTTCCTGAAGATTTTCGCAAGCATAAAACTGATGATAGCGCCCGCAGGAACTGGAGTGTCGACTTGGATTATATCGCATTGTGAAATAGCATTGAATGATCTCAACAAGAATGACGGATCATATAGATAAAGAGATCTGGCATCCGCAATGCCCAGAATATTACTGAACAGTCTCAGCAAGCTGTAAGGAAGTATTCCTTTTATTCGTCTTACCTTAATGCCGTCAACTGACTCAGAAGTGACATGTCGGTCTGGGATAATTATGCACACCTGATCGCTGTGCGTAAGAAGGCCTTTGGCAAGATAATAGGTTCGAACAGAACCTCCGTTGTCCCTTTGACTTACATCATAGTAGCTCAATATCCCAACTTTCATTTGTCTGGCCACTAGAGAACGCACCGAACTAAATCCTTATTCATCCACTTTCAAAAGGCACATTTATCAATCAATGGGCTATTATTCCTCCAGAAATGGAGGGATAATGTCCGCGGAAACTTTCTTGTATAGTCTAAGCAGTCCAAATTCAATGTTCCAAAGCATTTTTTGGGAGATGAATCTGTCTCTAGGAAACTTTCTCTTGTAAGGCTTCGGGTCTTCGCCAACGGTTCTAATTCCCTTTGGATTGCCAAGTTTCTCATGCATCGCAATATCGAGAAACTTCACCTTTCTTGGATTGTAACCTGCTATTTGGGCGACTACCCAATCCGTCGAGAAAACGTCATTACTTGCAGCAATCAGGTTCAGCTTGATTGGAAACCGTCCTAAAGCCACCAAACCGTCGACAATCGTGAGGTGTGGTTTCAGAATTTTGTTTATGCCTACAATAGCTTCATCAAGGTGATTATGGTAAACGAATTTTCTTGGTGTAGCAATGCAGCCGAATATGTTCTTCATCGCGCACGTGATTTTCGTAACACGCATCGTTTTAAGCTTCGGAACATTGACAAAAAGGTCCGCATCTAACAACGATTGGGGGATTTCAAACTCGAAGGTTTGTTTACTGACCTGCACTTTTTCTTTTCTCAGAACGTCAGTAGAGAGATTCAAGAGTTCTACATTCTTTTCTCTAGCGAGTTTGTCGTACCCGAGCATCGGGAAGACATGATTTGTCTTCATCGCTGATGCATCAGCTTCAGCCACTTTTATCGTGACGCTCTTCCCGTATCTCTCGCGGAGATAGTCTATCAATGCACCGACCAATCGAGGGTCTGTTGTGCATCCTGAGGATGCTTCCCAATAGTAGCAGAGATTGGGTTTCACTATTATGGTGTTCACTTTCCTGTCTAGGTCGAAGTTTATGAGTTGCAGCGCTTTCGCGATAGAATTGAACAAGCTAGTTCTGTCGGTTTCAGTATTGACTAAAGCTACTGGACTATTCATGATTGCTCCCTGCTTTTGCTCTGCGATATGCTTCTTGAATTATCTCAATCGTTCTCAGTCCCTCTTCAGCCGAGACAGATGGTTCAGTATCATTCTTTATGCAACTGAAGAAGTCTGACAGTTCTTTGTAGTAGGATTCATAATAGTAGGTATAGCTCAAAGGTCTTATTCCCTTGCCCGTAACCCGGCGAAATATGTTTTTGACTCCTTCTTTTACAGCGTGGCTGTACAAGTTCTTTGGTATCAACTCGTCAGTTGACATGTATCCCGCATTTCCATGGAGGATGACTCTGAAATTGAATCGTGGGAAGATCGTTCTTTCGTACCAACCGACATTTACTATGCCTTTGACGCCTGAGGAAGATTGCAGAACCACTATTGCAGTGTCTTCGATTGGAAGATTGAGTCTGTGTCCGAGAAAAGAATACAAGACCTTGCCATTGCCTGCAAAAAAGCGGAACAGGTCAATCATGTGATACCCTATGTCCAGCAACACGCCTCCACCTGCTTTAGCAGGATCAAACCACCATTCAGCTACTGGTTTCGGCACAGCTGGATGTGCGAATGGTCCATTTATAACTTCTTCAGTTGTAATGACCTCAAGCTCTCCTAAGAATCCTTTTTCCAAGGATTGCTTCATCTTTACACTTGCTTCATAGAATCGACAATTGTGACCTATCATGAGCTTCTTTCCGCTCTTTCGTACTAGACTGACGATTTCTTGACATTCTGAGACAGTGCTTGCCAACGGTTTCTCCGTGAAAACGTTGAATCCTGATTCAAGAGCAGTTTGAATGCACTGCAAATGGAGAAAGTTCGGCATCGACAAAATGACCGCGTCAAGATCCGTATGAGCTTTGAACATGTCATTGTAGTCTTTGTAAAGATTCCTCATGCCCAGAGATTTTGCTTTGTTTAGCGCTGTCTTCGACATGTCAGCGGCGGCTACAACCTGGACGTCCTTCATGTTTAGACAATTCATCAGATGAAGCATCCCTTGTCGGCCGAGTCCTGCAATCCCTGTCTTTATCATGCTAATTCCTTCTGCTGAACTCAGATTAGATTGTGCTTGTTAAGCATCTCTTCATTCAATAAATATCTATCCGCTGGTTGTTCCCATCTAAGGAAGTTTTTCTTGAAGACTACGGACAAAATGCTATAGAATAGAACGAGAAAGCTTTGGCACAGTTCAAGTAGAGTGCTTCCAATTCTTGGGACTAGAAAAAGTAGCAAGAATAACATCAACGATGGAAACCTGACAAAAGTAAATGGTGTGATGAATAAGAACGTAACAAAAAGAACTGGAATTACCAGATATGTCAACGTATTCGTGACAATCACGCGCTTGCCAACTCTGATTCTTCTTGCTAAGAGCAATGCAGCATATTTGCCGAAAACTCGTACAAGCTGATTCGCCCGTCGCACTTTTACTGCAAGTTTTTCCTTCCAAGCCATGGGAAAAGTCGAGAAAAACTTCGCTTCAGGAACGAAGAGCGCCTCGTAGTTGGCTTCAGCGAGTTTTATTATAGTGCCGCAATCATCGGAACCTGTCTTGTAAGGGTCAAATAAGTTAAGTGCCTCTTTTCTGTAAGCACTGAACCCACCTTCAAAAAGAGGGGTAAGACCCAATTTTGCTTCTCCAAGTTTCACCAGATTCATATATTCTAGATATTTGTCCTCTGACTGTGTCGTTCGGGAATCAGCGGGATTGAGAAGCAACTTTGGTCCAGAAATAGCCCCAACTCGCGGATCAGCGAGGAAACTCATGGTTCTTTGAAGGATGTCTGATGGCCAAAAACAATCTGCGTCCGTGACTATAACAATTTCGCCAGTGCAATACCTAAGGACAGAATTCAACGCTGCAGACTTCCCTTTTCTTTCGTTTTCCACAATCAGTTCAATGTTACGCTCTGGATTTCTTTCTTTGAAACCTTTCACAATATCTGGGGTTCCGTCATCGGAACCACTATCCACTATTATTGTTTCAATCAGTTCTTTAGGATAGTCAACTCTAATCAGGTTGGCAAGCTTGAATCGAATCACGCTAGCTTCGTTGTAAGTAGGAACGATCACTGATATTCTAGGTGTGAAGTTTTCATTTTTCTCAATCTGCCAGGGTTTAAGAGCCGCTCTTTTCATCAAGAAGAAGTGCATAATGGGGATCCCGAACGTAAGAGTTGCTAGAACTGACCATACTAGAATCAACAAAATCCAACGCCTCCGTCAATCCAGTTCATATACACAGTTGACGAAAACAGCCTCCAAAGATTGAGCTTGTTTGTTGGGGATTCATTTGGCTCTTCTTGTTGAGAAACGCACATTCTCAGATTGCTTTCCTCTGTCCTATCATTCTGAGGTGGCTTTTGCTGAATCCGCAACTCCACGCTGTGTACTTGAACGCGTAATTGATGGGGAGAAGAAAGAAAAAGCTCTTTTCTCCTGTCAATCTGTAGGCGTCAATTGCATAGAGAATTCCTGCAAGCATTCCGGCAATGGGATTCATTCTGATTTGGTTTACTGCGTTTTTGTTTCTTAGATAAACCGCGTGATTTCCGTATCCATACCAAAAATGCTTCTTCCAAAGTTGTCCATAATTCCTGATACTGCCCTTCCCCTCTAAAAACTTGGCTGTTGTGGCTCCTATGAACCAGCCCTTGTTCTTGATTCGGTAAGCTATGTCTACGTCTTCTCCCGCTCCTTTCATTCTTTCATCAAACCCGTCAACTTGCCTCAGGGCCTCTGCACGGAAGATGGTACCCCCTGTTGCGGGACGTCTCAGGGGAGTTCCTTTTTCAATGAACTTTAGCCTATCTATAAGAAATGGAAGCAAATCCAATTTAACAAGCATATTGTTCTTAGGCATAACTAGCAAACCCAAGCATATGCCAATCTTTGGGTTCTTTTCCATATAGTCAACTTCTTTTCTCACAAAATCCTGAGAAAGTCTTTCATCGCAGTCAACCCAGATGACATATTTCCCTCTTGCATTCTTCACTATGATGTTTCGGCTGATACCAAGTCCATGCCATTCCTCATGAAAAATCCTCATGTAAATGTCAGTCTTCTGTGAGTAGTTTTTGACAATCTTGTAAGTATTGTCAGTGCTTCCATCATCGACCAGCAGTATTTCAAGCAATTCATGCGAAAAATCCTGTGCGACGACGCTGTCAAGTGCCTTTGTAATTGATTTCTCTCCATTCTTAACGCAAATACCTATAGTCACTATCGGTTCTTTCATCATATGATTTCACTGATGGCTTAGTTCGTTTGAGAAAAGTCTTCTTCTAGGTCCTCAGGGTTCTAATTTTCCATACGCTTGAATTGACTATTCAAGGCCCTACGCACGCTTTCAACAACGCTGCATACCTCTTTCAAAGTCAGGCCAGTACGCATCGGCAAAGTGATCGTACGTACCAGAACCTCTTCAGAAGTCGCTAGACCCGCTCTTGTAACGCAAATTTCGCCTTTCCTGTAGAAGGAATAAAGGTGACAGGGCGGATCATAAACGTTACCTATTTTGACACCATATTCACTCTTTAGCACGGCAGCCAACCGCTCTATGGTCTTGATGGACATCATTTACTGTGTGAGTCAAGACGAGATCAGGCCTGTTGTCAATGGCGAATTGTTCTAGAAAATCAATTGCTAAGCATGGGCTAGGTATTGCGGCGTCCTTGAAATCACCAAAATGAACGTCTTCTACTCCAAGTACTTCCAACTAATCTCTGCTTCCTTTCTGTCGCATCTCAGGATCCCTGCTCAACTCTCCCTTAGTCATGAACACCGCAATTACTTTTCTCTTGGATTTCACTATCTGATACAGTGACCCTCCACATCCCAGTTCAATGTCATCTAGGTGAACTCCCACTGCGATCATCACTCTACTGTTTAGCACCAATTTGCAGACACCTCCAATGTGTAAATTGCAGGATCTTTGACTTTATTTACTTATATAGAACACTTCTATTTTCTTCAGGTATTTCTGGATATGCTCCTGTGGAGGCTTTTTCTGTCGGGCCGAAACAACCGGCATCTCGCTTCTGAACTCATTTACAGCCCTTTCCTTGAGGTTGGCAAATCCGGAAATATCGACCTCAACTCTATTGTTTATAAACAACTGAAGCAACCTCTCCAGAAATGGACCTACGCGAGAATATTTGTGTAGAATTGAGTATTGATAACTGATAGGTGGAGACTCGAGTCTTCGCAGACATCTCTTTACTATTCGGTTCGTTGCACGATGATCAGGATGGGCATCTCTCTTAAAGGGAAAATAGATCTCTCGTGGTGCCTTTTCAACGAGTATTCTCATAATTTTTTCTTCGGCTTCCTTTTCACATTCGTCCAAGCGGCCGTCCTCAAAATCCAGAAATACTACATTCTTCTTGGGCACGCCAAGTATTTCAATTGCGCTTAGTAGTTCATTGTGCCTGATAGTCTTTAACTCCTCAGGTGTGGGATCAGAAAATATTCCAAGTACGTTGGAAAGCGCATTTCTGCCGTCAGTCAAAACAACCACATTGACCTCGTATCCTTCGCTGATTTTCTTTGCAGTTGTTCCACCACATCCTAATGTTTCATCGTCTGGGTGAGGCGTGAATATCACTATTTTGTCAGCCAATGCATTCTCCTCGACGATTCAGCTGTGGTTCAAGCAACTCTTTGACCGCTCTTCTGCACATCATGTTGCGTTCAAGTTGTTAGAATGAGCTACTGAATACTATTCTTTGCGGATTACAAATCAATATGTGTCGTACATGGCAACTGAACTGCGCTGCATGCTTGCATGCGCACTCTTCTATTTCTGTTTTTTCAAGAGTTCAGCTGCTTCCAAAGCGAAGTAAGTCAGTATCATGTCAGCTCCAGCTCTCTTAATCGAGTTTAGTGTCTCAGTGAGCAAGCTTTCTTTATTTACAAGTTTCTGTTCAGCAAGCAGTTTTATCATTGCGTATTCACCGCTCACTTGGTAGGCGGCAACTGGAACTGTGGGACATCTTTCCCTAACCTTGGCCAAGAGGTCCAGATTTGTCAATGCAGGTTTGACAATTACCATGTCCGCACCTTCATTGACATCCAAGTCGACCTTCCTCATGAACATCTTTTTATTTATTATGTCCGTTCTGAACTTGCTTGAATCTACTCCCGATCTCGGAGTCTTCGACAAGGTCATAGCTTCAAAAAATGGTTGAAACAGACAGCTGTTCGTTTTCACATATGTCATCACAGATCGTTCTTCGAACCCCTCATTGTCAAGCGCATTCCGTATATGTCTAACTTGCCCGTCGCACATTGCTGCAGGGGCGATCACATCAGCTCCAGCTTCCGCATGAACCACAGCTATCTTTGCCAGCATTTCAGCGGTTTTCTCGTTCAATACCTTTCCTCTTTCACTGTAAACACAATACTCTTCCGCAGTATAGTCGCACAAACAAAGATTAGATATGAGAACCAAACTTCCTCCAAACTCCTTTTTCAGTCTCCTGAATATCTTGGAATGGAAACCACTCTTCTGCAAAGCGATGGAACCATCAGAGTCCTTTCGCTTCAGCACGCCGAAAATCATGACTGCCGGAATACCGAGGTTGACAGTTTTGCTGCACACCCTGACAGCGTCTTCCAGAGAAAGATATTTCTGACCCTTCATCGAAGCGATTTCGTGTTTTTTTCCATCCTCTCTAACGAAAATGGGATAAATAAGGTCGCTTGGAGTCAGTTCTAATGGCCTAACCATTCGAATCATAGCATTAGACGTCTTAATGCGCGTAGTTAGATTCACCATTTTCAATCACTTCTTACAAACTCGATTTGTCATTAAACAGACAACCACGTTTTTTTAAAAGAGTCTAGGGATAAAAACCTTGTTCTGTAGTGAGCAAGTGTATCGCGAGGCACACAAATCACTTTACGATGTTTCAGTGCATGTTTATCTTGTGTCTGATCTGAGACCTCATGATCAGATATGCACCACTTCCCACTGCTGGCAAGTTGCTCACAATTGTCTTAACGAGTTTTCTGAACCCATCTTCTTTTGCTTGCCTAGTTATTTCAGTCAATCCTTTGGTCCACAAGAAAGTCCCGTACAAGTAACGTGCTGCATCTCTCATGTCCTTCCCTGAGAAGTTTGGCAAAGTCATCACTGGGTTGCCCGTAGTATATAGTGTCCAATCTTCGGAAACAATCCATCCTTTCTCCTTAGCCATATTGAAGAGGCTGGTTCCAGGGTAAGGGGTTATCATGGAAATCGACACATCATCTGGCTTTGTTTTCCTGATCATTCTGCCAGTGTTTCTTACTGCGTTCCAGTTCTCGCCGGGTAGGCCTACAATAAAATTGCTTTCGACAAGTATTCCTTCTTCACGAAGCATAAAGAGCACTTTTTCCACTTCTTCAACTGTACAGCCTCTCTTTCCGACGTTCGCTAATAATTCAGGGTCACCTGTTTCAATTCCAACCTGGATTCTGGTGCATCCAGCCTGTTTCATTTTCTGCACGAGTTCATCGGGCAAGTTCTTCACATGCGTCTCGCATGCCCAAGTTACGTGAATTTGACGGTTGATAATCTCATCGCAAATCCTCTCAGTCCTTTCAGAAACCATTGTAAATAATTGATCATGAAACCAAAGCACCCTGATACCATAGTTTCTTACAACAAATTCGATCTCATCAACCACTCTCCTTGGCGAGAGCGCTCGCCACGGACCGAATATGACAGGATATGCGCAATACATGCAGTTAATATTGCATCCTCTACTGCCCAATATTGTAAAGAAGTTCACGGTCTTGTTCTTCGAGCCTCCTGGAAAGAAATAGGATTCGCTCGCAACATACTTTTTCATGTCAAGCAGATGATATGCAGGGAACGGAAGAACATCCAAGTCTTTCTCGAATGGAAGAGAGGAATTGTGGACTATTCCTGTTGGAGTCTTAAAAGAGATCCCTTTAACATGGTTTAGGTCTTTGTCTCCTTTTATTGCTTTTACCAGATCAGCCACCACAAATTCGAGTTCATCACGCACAACAAGGTCCAGCTTACTTCTCAAGAGCACAACTTTGGGTTCCACCTTACATATAGATCCCCACCCTGCATAAGAAGTATCAGGAAAGCTGGACTTAAGGAGGTCTACTGCTTCAAAGTCACCTTTAGACGAAGGTAGAGAAATTCTGCTGAAGATAACTTGAGGATTCTCCTTCTCAACCTTCGCAAGCAATTCTTTGGCAGAGATTTTTTCCGCCTGCGCGTCGATGATTCCTACACTATGCCCTTCTCTTTCTAACATGGATGCTGCATAAGCATCAAAAATAGGTGGAAAAGTGCTATAATTGAACCCTTTCTTGACAGGAAAAGCTGACCCGAAGCCTCCACAATAGTCTCTGCTAACGTACATCCCCAAAGGACTTGGCAAATTGATGAAAAGTATTTTCACAGTCCTACTTCCCTCGCGAAGGCGCACCCCGAGTTTTCAAACGTGAGAGGCAGCATCCTGAGTAAAACTAAAGTTGTTTGAGTCTCTTGATCCAAGAAGGATTTTGAACTTTGTCTGCAACACGTTGCCTGCCCGCGATAGTGCTTGCTGCTTCGTAGGCGGCCTTAACAACCTGAGCAAAACCCTTTTCAAACTCTCTTGTCATACCAGGATCACACCAGAGAATCTTGAGAAGAGGATTGTCACTGACCAGAAGAATAGCGCCTGAATCTATGCCGTACAGTCTTGAAACAAGAAATAGAACTGAGGTCTCGCATTCAATGCCGAGAACACCTTCCTTATTTAGCTTGCAGATAATTTCATCATCCTCTTTGATCAGCGCACCAGTTGTGAAAACGCTTCCCTTGTGAAAAACAGCGCTTTCACCCAAGGCTTCTGCAAGAGCATTTTGCACGGTTGAACTTGGTACAGCCTCTATATCTTTGGGAGCATAATAGTCAGTCGTTCCTTCTCCGCGCAAAGCTAGAGTAGGCAGAATTATGCTACCAACCCCAATATCCTTCTGTAATGCGCCGGCAAGCCCAACACCTACAACTGATCTTACAGGAGTCTTGGTCAATACTCGGACAACAACTTCAGTGTTCAAGGAACCCATGCTTTGACATACTGTGGCCATAGGAAGGTCATTGTATGTTCCAACATGGAACTGACCGATCTTCTTCGACCTGTGAAGAGGCTTAGCTAGCCGCTCTTCATATCCGTTCTTAAAACCTAGTCCCAAAATCACAGTCTCAGGTATTGCATCACGCTTGTCCTTGGGAATCACGTTGTTAGAGAACTCTTCCAGAAAAAGATGCTCCCACTTCTTCTCTTTCTCACTCAAACAAAATCCACCTAGGTGCCAAGATTATGTAGAACGAACTCAGGCTCGCCCACACCAAAATCAATGGCGTACTTGATATGCTTAATCTGCTGCGGTACACACTTCCTAAACACTCTATGAAGTCTTCTTTCAACATTCTTCAAAAGCTCAAAACCAAAAGAATCCAAACTCACTGGATCAGTGCCGGCGAAAACATATCCCAGTTTTTCGATTTTTCCACCATGTCTAATCTCCTGAGCCCCAATCAATGTTTCGACGGCATCCACGATGTAAAAGTCTGGCTTTCTTATTCTACTAAGCTCAGCTATCGCCTTGTGAAGATCTTTAGTTCCAGCAAAATGAAGATCTCTCTTCTCCCTGCTTGAAAGGATGCCATATTGATTCTTCAAGGCACCTGTCAGCCCACAAACATAATGACTCTTCAACACGGGCAGAGATATAATAAAATCAAAATCAAAAACGAGACTTGAAACCTCCAGATCAAAACCGCTTTTTGTCCAGACATTTTTCATTGCGATTGTCGACAAGTTGACGAAATCCACATTCAAACTGTCACAAATCTGCCCTAACAGATGCAATTTCAGATCAGTCTTGCAGTCACAGGCTGGCCCATCGGCCACAACCGTCTTACAGGCGTTACCTTTTAGATGCTTCAAAACAGCCTGCAGAGTCTCAGGATGAGTTGTGGTCGGATAAGGTTCAAAAGAAACAATATTGGGTTTAACAAGAACACTCTTACCCTTAACTATTCCAGCGAAATCAGCAATTCGCACATACTTGTCAACAAACCCTGCTCTGTCTTCGGTACGCTCAAAGTAAACGTCAGACATAGCTCTCATCTTTCCAATATCTTTCAATCGCGGGTGCCATAGATGTGCTCAGATACGCGCGCCAATCTGGCAATCAAAAAACCTAGAGAAATGAGACTGTACATGCTTAGACTTATAGCCAAAAAAAATTCTCGGCCAGAAAGTATACATATCTAGAATCCTGCGAATGTCAATATTTGACAGATCAAGTTCATTCTCCGCCTTACTCAGACAAGGCAAAGTGTTGACAATCCCAAGCCCTTCAAAGACTTTTGTTGCCTTAAGCAGAGCGTCCATCCTGTAAATCATACTTGCCGTTTGTTGAGTTTCCTTTGATAGAACAGTTCGCAGTTCAGATGGATTACGTTCATGATAAATGCTGTCCCACCATGTTTCATTGATGAATCGATCAATATGGAAATTCAGAATAGTTGTTTTCTTCCGCATGATTGAGTTCAGGAGCATGGCCCAATTGAGCATTTCAGTTTCGCCACAAAGAGTTTCTGCACCATCAAGAAAGATCGGAAGAGGATAAAAAGTAATTCCCTTGTAGGAGACGCAAACTGCTGATAAGTTCATTGAAAAATCATGTTTTATTCCCAAGTGCGCCATTGCTTCAAGATGCGGTGGAGGACAGCAATAGCCTGGAGCCCGATAAGCCAAAACCTCCTTCGAAGGAAACAACTTGCGCAAAACGTTGATTCCACCGCTTCCTTCGATTGCGCCTGATAGTGGATTGATATGAGCCGTCTCCCTCTCAAGCGTCATCAAATAAGCTTCCTCGTAACTTTCAACGTCACAATACTCAAAAATTGTCGGGTGCACAGAATGCGCAGAAGAATGGAAACCTATTTCGTGAGAATCCAATAGACTCAAGATCTTTGGAAAGGAAGTCAACTTCTCGGCCATGTGTCCGGTAATGAAAAACAATCCCTTCAGGCCATGCTTCCTCAGTAACTCAAGCACCGCATGAAAAGCTCCGACAGATCGATTGTTGATAAAATCCTCAACATCAAATGTCAGTAAAAGCTGATGTTGCGCTTTGCGTTTTTTCAAACAATCCAACTCGACGCTTTACAGTTCCTGCCATCAAACCTAGTCAACATACTGTTCGTTGATAAGGCTGAAGGCTGAAAGCAAACGGTCAGCCGTCTTTCCCCAAGAAAAAGAATGGGATCGCTCAAGAGCCTTTTCTCCCATCCGCCGTCTCAGCCGGGAATCGGAAAGCAGACGTTCAACAGTGAGCTGCCATTGTTGAACATTTGGCTCAAGCAAGAAGCCAGCGTTTGCAACTATCTCCGGCACTCCTCCTCTATTGTTTGCCACGACTGGTTTCCCACAAGCCATGGCTTCGAGAGCCACTAAACCGAAAGTGTCGATGGTGCTGGGAAAGAGAAAGACTGAACACTTCTGCATTAGCTCAACGCACTGTGAATCAGTGGGAGACAGCATCAAATCAAATCTGTCTGATAGGTGCAATCTCTCCGCAAGACGCACCAGTTTCTCTTTGTACCATAGATGCTGGTTATCGATGTCCCCAGCAATTACCAGTGACATGCCAGGTTTCGAGTTCTCCATTGCGGCTACTGCGAGCTCCAAAGATTTGTGTGGATGAATTCTTCCCAGATACAGGGCAAAGGGTTCTTCTTCGCCAGTTGGAAAGAACCTCGAATGATCTACTCCTAAGGAGACGATTTCCTTTTTCCGATGCCCAATGAGATTTCGTGATTCAGCATGTTCAAGCAGGTACTTGCTTGGAGTAAGCACAAGTGCAAGATTGCCAAAGCTGACCTTCCTCCATCTTCCATAAGGAGGCAAACCTAAGAGCTTATCGACTACTCTCCTCGGTATCTGCAACTCTTGAAAAGGAAGAGCCCAAGGACGCGCAAAAGGAGGAATCACATTCATGTACGCAACCCCTTTTGGCCATTCAAGATGGAAGAAATATGGCAACAACCAGTGTTCTCCGTGATATTGAATCATAGCAACGTCGCACTGCATGTCAGCAATTTCTTGGCTTATCTTCATTGCAAGCCTCATCCTACTCGAGTAATAGGCGACATCATTCGCGACTTTGGCCAGCGAATTGCTGTTCAGTGGTTTAGCTAGATGTTTCAAAGAGCCGACGTGCGTTCCAATTTCAGATTTTTGTTCGGAAAAGACGTGAACAGGCAATGAGAGGTACTCTTGAAAGCATTTCTTCTTATCCAATCTCGTCGTAAAAATATCAACCGTATGCCCGCATCTCTGCAGTTGACTGCATACTTCAATCGTGAATCGTCTAGAACCTGTTCTGGGAGACAGATCCTCGTCAACAAAAGCGACCTTCAAGGTGATTCAAGCTCTTCTCAAACAACTCGTGCGCACATGTCAACCAGACACTCTCTTCAAGACTTCAAACTCTTTCCGCGCCACTTCTTTCCATGAAAAACGATTCACAAGACTCTTTCCCTTCTCCTGCAAGTGACTACGCTTCTCAGGACTTGACAACAGGAGAAGAATAGCATCCGTCAAGCTATCGACGTTCCTGGGCTGCACAAAAATAGCAGCCGACGAGAACACTTCCCTTAGTGCCGGTAAATCAGAGACTACGCATGGCAGGTCCGAAGCCATAGCCTCTACCACCGCCAGTCCGAAACCTTCTCGGTGTGATGGAAGGACATGTATCTTCGAAGATCTGAGAAGCATTGCTAGTTCTTTGTCAGAAACAAATCCCGAGAAGTGAACTCTCTTTTCAAGGTTGAACTTCTTGATTACCCTTAGGATTTCTATTCTTATAGTATTATCAATGCCTCCTATAAGCAGCAGTTGGGCTGAAGGCATTTTGGCAACCACATCACGCCAAGCCTGCAGCAGTTCAAAGATTCCTTTGTCCTCTGCAATTCTTCCATGAAAAACCGCATCATACTTCTTGATTTTGCAACTTGGGACATCGAAGTTCTGAACATCAATGCCGTTTCCTACAATAGAAACGTCTTTGACTTGGAAATTCTTTCTTACATCATCGGCAGTAGCTTTGCTGACGGCCATGCATGTCGCTTTTTTGATTGCCATGAACTTGAAAAGGTTCCATCTGACATCTTCGCCGTCGAGATGATGAAAAATGATCGCCAAAGGCTTCCTGCACACGCAACTGACAATGTACGGCGCAACAAGCGCAGTCCAGAAAGTGTCCTTCCAAGGCCCTATTTCGGTCACGTAAACAATATCGCATTTGCTCTTCAAACAGAGAATTGATCCAAAAACTGCAACTGTCAGAGAGTTCAAGATTGCATTGTGTGGAAATCTTCGCTTGGTCCTGATTGGAGAATATCCAAGCTCACTACATCTTTCAGAATGAAGGGATTCATATTCCAATGCAGCTATTTGCACTCCAAAGTTGCTCAAATGCTGTGAGATTTTGAAGAACCTCCGTTCTGCTCCTCCCACAAACTTTCCGCATTCACAACCGTTGAGGAAAAAAGCAAGGATTCTCATATCAGTGCCTTCAGTATCAACGCGCTATAGTGTACTCAATGACAGTTCTATTGCTTCAACTGTCTTCGCAATATCTTGCTCTGAATGAACCCATGAAAGGAAACACGTCTCGAACTGTGATGGTGGAAAGAATATTCCTTGTTTCAACAGTTTGCCGTGAAACGCAATATACGCATTCGGCCTCGATGTCTGTACTGATGAATTGTCTTGAACCGGCGTGTCTGTGAAGAACAACTGAAACATTGAAGCAATATGGTTACTCTGAAGCTCAAGGCCCGACTCTTGCACGAACTTCATCACGGGGTGAACTAGTCTACTGCATTTTGCCTCCATCTGCGTATAAAAATCAGGTCTGCTGCACAAGAACTTCAGCATTGACAATCCCGCAACAACACTTATGGGATTGCCGCTGAAAGTTCCGGCTTGATAGACTTTTCCCGCCGGGGCAACCATTTTCATGATCTCTTCTCTCCCCGAATAAGCTGCAAGCGGAAAGCCTCCGCCCAAAATCTTGCCGAGAGTCGTCAAATCCGGCTTAACACCATAATACTCCTGAGCCCCTCCCAAAGCCAGCCTGAACCCCGTGATAACCTCGTCAAAAATCAGAACCGCACCATACTGTTCAGTCAACTCACGCAAGGCCTCCAAAAACCCTTTTTTCGGCGTAACCACGCCTATGTTACCAACAACAGGCTCAACAATCACCGCTGCAAGGCTCTCCCGCTCCTTCTCAACAGCCTTTTCAAACGCTCCAACATCGTTGTAAGGTACAACAATCGTATTCCTAGCCGTCTCCTCCGGGACCCCAACCGAATCTGGCATCCCGAAAGTCGTAGCTCCCGAACCCGCCTTCACAAGCACACAATCATGCGCCCCATGATAGCAGCCCTCAAACTTCACAATCTTCTTCCTTCCAGTGAAGCCTCTTGCCAGCCTTATCGCACTCATCGTTGCCTCCGTACCGGTACTCACCAACCTAACCATTTCAGCCGAAGGCACCACCTTGCAAATCAGCTCGGCAAGCTCCACTTCCTGCTCAGAAGGCGTCCCATACAACGTACCCAGTCCAAGCTGCTCCCTAACAGCCTCAACCACCACAGAAGGAGCATGCCCAAGAATCAAAGGACCATAACCCAAACAATAATCAATATACTCTCGCCCATCCACGTCAGTCAACCGTGAACCCTTAGCAGACCGCGTGAAAAACGGGTAAGGCTCAAAAGCCCGAACCGGACTATTGACGCCGCCAGGCATAAGAGCCTTCGCCTTTTCAAAAAGCCGCCTAGACTCAGACAAACCCATCACCCTGACCTAACTTGAACAAACTGAAACAAACAATTCCAATCGTCACCGACATTGTTAGCGCGCTCAAGCACCTTCAGCCCGAAAGGTCATACTCCACAGGACACCCATAGGTGTGCTCCAGCCGGAAATGAGCCAGACCCTCGTTTTGAAACACACGAACAGAGTACCCAAGACTCCGAAGAAAGTTGCTGATGACCCCCGTCTCTTCCCTGCTGTGATAAGTGGCCACCGAAACCTTCCTTATCCTCTTACTTGACAGCAATTTCTCTGAGCCTCTAAGAACTTCCAGTTCCGCCCCTTCAGCATCAACCTTCAAAAAATCTATCCGGTTCATACCAAGTTCCTCAAGCACGCTCAAAAGCGTTCTAGCCTCAACCTTCCTGGTCGTCACCGTTTGAGTATCATGACTCAAAGTGGTCCTGGGCAACAAAGTGTGCTGCAGACTCACATCCTTAATGTAAAAGTCCGCAACTCCATCGAAATCACTAACCGCCGCGTTTACTGGAAAAACGTTAGCGCACCCGTTGATTCCTATGTTTCTACAAAGCCGCTTGTAATTCCTGCTCTCAGGTTCAAAAGAAACTACTTTACCTCGTTGGCCAGCCTGCTTCCATGCCTTAAGCGTGAACACTCCCACATTTGCCCCCACATCCACAACCACATCACCCTCCTCCACCCGAAAGAAACGCTCGTAAACTCTATCCTCATAGATTTCCTTAACCATTTCCTTCAACCAAAAAGCATCCACATCCCAAGGCCAAAGTAAACGATTCCCATCAGGCAGCATCACCGGACTTACCAGGCGTGCAAAAGGAGATTCCGACCACACCTCATTGCTTCTTCTGCCCCACAGTTTTGAGAACAATTGCCTAATAACATAATACGGAAGGCTAAAAGTGAACTTGTTTAGACCTGAAGCAATTTCTCTCTTCATAGCACCCTCTCTGAAAGCCTGTTACGAAAGTAATCTGCTCTGAGAATGGTTTTGTGAATTAGCCTGACACGTTTGAGATGACGCATCTCAGTTTTCCAGAATGATCCTGTGGGAGTTCATCAACGATCTCGATCATTGTATTGACCTCGTCACCAAACACGCTTCGGAGACCCGCGGCGGTTCTTTCTGCCTGATCCTTTTCATATCTTCCAGCAATTCTTAACCAGACTCTGACGACATTTCTCTTTTCTTGAACGATTCTGAACTCAGATACTCCTGTCAAATCAATCATATTCCAAAAGAACCAAGGGGACAGTTTTCTTCCGTCAGGCAGGACAACGAAATCATTACGTCTACCCCTCAGACTGCGCATCAGAGGCAATGTTCTTCCACAAGAACATTCCTCGCCACTCGGGCTTCCGACATCGCCGATTCTATAACGAATCAAAGGCATCGCGTAGTTAAACAAATTGGTAAGTACAATTTCTCCATCTTCTCCAGCCGCAACATTCTCTCCACTCCTAACAAACTCGACAACGACAGAATCAATGTTCATATGATAACCTCCATGCCCTTGCGGACACTCCCAAGCAATGTCTCCTGTCTCGACACAGCCGTATGAGTCGATCACCCGTGCACCAAAAAACTCACTTATCAGAGCGTGCATGTGCTCACTCAGGATTTCCCCGGTGGAGAAAACCAGTCTCGAACTCATTTTGTTTTTTGCACTCTCCACAACCATTTGAAGGATGCCAGGGTAGCTAACGATAACATCCGGCTCGTACTGATTTAGAAGATCGACAATACCTTCTAAAGAGAATTGGTCCGCCGAAACCCACGTATTTCTCAAGAAACCAAGATGTTCATAGAACGGCTTTCGTGTACTACGTGGAACGCTCGCAGAACCTGTCCATCGAACCTGCGCAACCTTATCTCGCAACCTTTCACCACATTCAAAAGACTGCCGAAAAGAAACCGCATGCTGGAAATTCAGGGCATTTCTATCTTTCAAAATCGTCAAAGGAACGCCCATTGACCCTGAGGTTTTCTGCGCTATACACTTCGACACCCCCACTTGCCTTGAAAACATATCCCCAAGATTTTCCTGCACTTCCCTCTTGGTGATCATGGGAAGCTTCTCTAGGTCATCAACCGTCCTGATTTCCGTTGGGTTAATATTGTGCGTATTTAACAGTCTATGATAGAAAGGAACAGTTGCGTAAGCATGCCTCACGATTGCCCTCAGTCTCTTCTCTTGCAATGCAACAAGCTCGGACCGTTTTCTGCGAATATTCCTCCTAAGCGCCAACAAATCACAAAGAAAACGAGGTGCAGCATAATATCGTCCCATATCCTTCACACCATGTTGTCATACGATGCAAACGAACAAAATCAATCATACTCAAATAGTCTTATGATTTTGTCTTAAACAGTTTCTCCACCGCTAAAAGCAGGTCGTTGTCATTATTGAGCGCCGCTTCCCGCAGCTGATCAATAGGCAATTGTAGAACACGCTCAACAAGCTCTCTGGAAAACCTGTCCAAAACACCAACCTTCTTCGCATCAGACTCACCCATCTTACTCAAAGCCCTCTCAAGCTCCCTCCGCCTTATCCCATCAACCCGCCTATAAATCTCCGAAATCAACGGCGCCACAGTGAGCTCCATCTGTAGCCGCTCAAACCTCCCCAACTCCGCGA